>Oklahoma_p2__coassemble_1142_pt1 | contig 17387 bp, 16 predicted proteins | sample Oklahoma_p2__metabat2_high_PE_021 | metagenome-assembled genome bin Oklahoma_p2
CTTTTACAATTTCTATAACTAAAATAAGCCCTATTATAAATGATATGAAAAATCCTGCAATCGCCATATATTTTATCCCCATATTTCTCTCTATATTAGGAGATGCAATAATAAGTGATGATCCAACTATTATGGATGCAAGTACTAAAGCCATTGTCATCTGTGTTGTTAGTTCTTTTATACAGTCCTCTATTCTAGTCATTTTAACTTCTTCAACAGATATTTTTACATTATTTTTTTCTACTATTCTAAGAACATTCTTTATCTGTTTTGGAAGATTTTTTAAATCTAATAATATATCCTCTATATTTCCTCTTGTTTCCATTACGATGTTTTTAGGATTTATTTTGCTCTTGTAGTAATTCTTTATAAATGCCCTACTAATTTCTCTAGCAGAAAATTCAGGATCCAATGTTCTCGCTGTTCCCTCTAATGTAATTATTGTCTTAGCTAAAGTTATCAACTGTGGTGGCATAGTTATTTTATACTTTCTAAAGAATCTAAAAATCTCATTTAATACTGTTCCTATGCTTATTCTTTCAAGCGGTATATCGTAATAATAGTGTATCATATACAGCATTTCACCCTTGAATCCCTCTATATCAGTTTCTTCACCTATTGCATCTATTTCAGTAAGAACTCTAACTATCTTATCTACATTCTTCTCTGATGCTGCAAGTGCAAATTTATTTAGGAAATTAAGAGTTCTATTGTCTACCATACCAATCATACCAAAATCTATATATGCTATTTGAGATTCACTAAGCACAAATATATTTCCAGGATGTTGGTCTGCATGGAAGAATCCAAAATCGAATACCTGTCTTAAAAAAGCTTTAACTCCTATGTGCGCTATTTTTTTAGTGTCCCAACCTTTTTCTCTAATTAAGTCTATATCACTTAATTTTATTCCTTCTATTCTTTCCATTATAAGAACTCTTTTAGTAGTATATTCCATATGAATCTCTGGAATATATACCTCATCGCTATTTTGGAAAATTCTCTTCATTTTTACAGCATTTACAGCTTCGAAATTATAATCTAATTCTCTTAATAACTGGCTAGACAGCTCCTCTAGCATCTCTTTCATATCTATATTGTAATCTTTTATAATATCCTGAATAGATCCAGATACTCTCTTTAATATCTCTAAGTCAGATTTTATAGTTTCCTCTATATCCGGACGCTGTACTTTTATTACAACTTTTTCTCCATCTTTTAAAACTGCATTGTATACCTGTCCAATAGATGCAGCTGCTATAGGCTCTTTATCAAACTCTGAGAATATTTCTTCTATATTTCTTCCAGTTTCTTCTTCTATTATTGCCATAGCTACATCGGTATCAAATGTTTCAACATCATCTCTAAGCTTAACAAGCTCATCTATCATATCTTGATCTAAAAGGTCCCGTCTTGTACTAAGAATCTGTCCCATTTTTATATACGTAGGACCTAGTTCTTGAAGTGCTAATCTTAACCTTTGGCCAGATGTCATATTTTTTATATCATCTTTAGGTTCTGAAGATGATACATCTATCTTGCTTCCAGATCCTTCTTTATTTATTCTCTCTATTATAAAACTAAAACCGTATTTAACCATAACCTGGGCAATTTCTTTATATCTTTTTATATATCTATAACTTATTCGCATTATTTCACCGCCCATCTTTATATATTTAATTTTATTTTATCATACATTATCATTCTCTCGCACAAATAAATAAAAAAAAGAGATGGGTTAATTTTCCCATCTCTATAAAATCTATTTATTTATGTTCTTCTGCAGTTTTTACATATAAATCTGCACTTTTTTCTAAATTTTTCTTTTCTTCATCAGTTAATGGTCTTATTGCTTTTGCAGGTGATCCTATTATAAGCATACCATCTTCAAACTTCTTATTTGATGTAACTAATGCTCCTGCTCCAACTAAACAATGCTCACCTATTTCTGCACCGTCTAAAACTATAGCTCCCATTCCTATTAAAGAATTATCTCCTATTTTAGCACCATGAACAATTGCTCTATGTCCAACTGTTACATTATTTCCTATTATAGTTTTTTCTTCTCCATGTAGTACTGAGCCATCCTGTATATTAGTGTTTTCTCCGATGATTATTTCTTCATCATCACCTCTAACAACAGCATTATACCAGACACTAGAGTTTTTACCTATTTTTACTTTTCCTATAATATCAGCAGACTCTGATACATATACAGATTCTTCTATCTGTGGTTCTATACCGCAAAATGATTTTATCATTATTCGTTATCCTGACCTTCCATCATTAATTTAGCCTGTATCATTATTGCACATTCAGTACGTTTTCTCTGCATTTCACAACCTAAATCGTATGGTTTGTTTATATCTCCGTTGAAGTTTAATGCATTTGCATGACATCCACCTGAACAGTAGAATTTATTCCAACATTTTTTACATTCTTCTTTATTGTATACATGAGCATCTCTGAACATTTTCTGAAGATCTTCTGGGAACTCTATTTTTTCATCCATTATATTACCCATTATATATTCTTCCTGTCCAACGAACTGATGACATGGGTATATATCTCCATTTGGAGTTATTGATAGGTATTCATTACCTGCACCACATCCAGTTATTCTTTTTATTACACATGGTCCCTGAGTTAAATCTACCATAAAGTGGAAGAATTTGAATTTATCTCCAGCTAGCTGTCTATCAGCTAGTTCAGCTGCAAATCTTTCATATTCATCAAATATCTGTGGTAAGTCTTCTTTTCTTAATGCAAATGGATTTGATTCATCATCTACAACTGGTTCAACAGAAGTAAGTTCAAATCCTAAATCTCTAAAGTGAAGTATATCTTTTGAGAAATCTAAGTTTTCTCTAGTGAAAGTACCTCTTACATAGTAGTATTTATCTTTTGGTCTTTTTTCTACTAATTTCTGCATTTTAGGAACTATTACATCATAGCTTCCTTTGTCGTTTATAGTCATTCTCATGTTGTCATTTACTGCTTTTCTTCCGTCTAAGCTAAGTACAACATTGTGCATATTTTCATTTATGTAGTCTATTATTTCATCATTTAATAATAGCCCATTAGTAGTTATAGTAAATCTCATATTTTTACCATGTTCTTTTTCTATACTTCTTCCGTATTCTACTAACTGTTTTACAACTTCAAAGTTCATTAGTGGTTCTCCACCGAAGAAGTCTATATCAAGATTTCTTCTACTTCCTGAATTAGCAACTAAGAAATCTAACGCTCTTTTACCTACTTCAAAGCTCATTAATTCAGGTTTTCCACCGAAGTTACCCTGTTTAGCAAAGCAGTATTTACATTTTAAGTTACAATCGTGTGCAACATTTAAACAAAGTGCTTTTACTACTGGTTCTCTGTGAACAAAAGCTGGGTGGAACTGATAGTTATCTTCTGTATAAAGAAGTCCTTCTTCTTCTAAGTTAGCTATTTCATCCCAAGCTTCTTCAACCTGCTCTTTAGTAAATTCATCTTTTAATAATTCAACTGTCTCTTCTTTAGTATTTTCTTTGTAGAAATCTAACACTCTATACGCAGCATCATCTACAACATGAACAGATCCACCATTAACATCTAGTACTATGTTGTATCCATTCATTGAATATTTATGTATCATACTCATATATTTTTCCTCCATCTATATTAATTTTTTTGATTTTTGACCTAAACTATCCTTCATTATATCATAACTTTACAATTTAATTCAATATTAGCAGAAATATAGCGTCATCATTTGGTATTTATTTTATATTTAAAATTATTTTTTACAAATTTTTTTATATTTTGTATACAAGATGATGTGTAATTATTATTTATGCCATACTATTTAACATTTCTTTTTTATTTTTTATCAAAAAATCTTTGTTTTTTTATTAATTATTGTAGCACATTTATTATTTTTATGTTATTATTAGTTTGTAGGCGGGAATAAGAGTATCACATTTAGTATATTCACTGCTTATATACTCAAACTTAAATTAAAAGGAGATGGCAACTTTGAAAGGAAATATAATACAGTACAATTTTTTAAGAATGGAAGATAAAGATTTTTACGCTTTTGATTATTCAATAGTTTTAGAAGATAAAGGTGATATGCTTACAATATTACCATTCAATAATAAATTCGCTAAGGATTCTATTTCTACTTTCTGCTTAGGAAAAATAGATGGATTCCTTGAAATAAGAAACGAAGGTTTCATAGAAAATGCTGGACAGTATGTTCACTTTGAAAAAATGATGGATGTACCTAAAGCTGATGTTCATGTAGTATACAAACAGGATATAAATGGTGGTCTAGTAAAAGACGAAAATGGTGAATTCATACCTGTTACATTATCTGACGAACAGAATGCAATGATAGCTGAAAAACATGAATTATACGAAGAAGGAGAAGCTAAAACTCCACTTAGCGTTATATTCAAAGCTGATAAGAGCTTCAAACTTGACTACAGCAGCATAAGTTCAAAAGAACTTCTTGAACTTGGAAATACAAAATTTGATAGATATAGAGAATTTAACTTTGGAGATGAAAAAGTTCTTTTATTTTTCATCGATGGAAAACGTTATTCTATAATAATGAGAAAAGGACATACTCTATCTCGTGAAGAAAGAAACTCTGCTCTTGCAGTTCACTTCAATATAGCCTAGTTCAATTATTTATAATATAAATCAAAACCATACCTCTTATAAGTTTAAAATAGCTGATATTTCTATATCAGCTATTTTTCTTTTTTTATAATCTCAAAATAAAAGTGACTATCGTGTGAATATCTATTATTAGATATCCTTTTGATAGCCACTTTTTAGAGGTTTATTTATTTTTGCAATTTTATGTTATTATTTTTTCTATTTTTTCTAGTACTTCTTCTTCATTGATTCCGTCCACCATTAAAGTTATCATCTGACCATGCATTATATTTAAGGCTACAACCTTTAATACATTTTTACAGTTGACAACTTCTGAATTGTACTTTATAAAAACTCGTTCTTCTCTATTTTGTATTATAGTCTTTATCCTAACTGCAATTCCAACATGAATTCCACCTATTGTATTAACTACAATGTCTTTAGTTATCATAAATTATCCTTCTATTTTTATAATTGTACCTATTTTTAATTCTGGCATATCTGCATTTTCAACATATATACTTCCTGGTAATGAAGCTTCTTTTGCTCCATCAAAAACTACTGTCATATGTCCTAAAGAAGTAAGATTTTTTTCAGCTACATTTCCTACAGCTGTTATTTCAAATTTATTTCCATCTATATCTAATATCTGACCTACAGTTATCTCTTTATTTGTATCTTTTATATCTATTGTGTAACAAAAATCTTTTAATGTATCTGGAGCATTATCACCAAATAATATAAACATTTTTTCTCCCTGGAATGCAGATACCATATCTCCTGCACCTATTATTTTATTTTCATATACTAAGCTCATTTTTATCCCCTTTTCTATTTTTATATTTTTCTAAGAAATCAATTAATATGTTATAGAATTTATTCCTTAGCTATAAAGACCTATACTAGCTGCCCAAGCTATTAATACTCTTGGAACACCTGTTAAGAATCTTGAATATAATACCGCTGGAACACCAACTTCAACTGTTTCTGCTTCAGCTTCTGCAAGACCTAAACCAACCGGTATAAAGTCACATGCACACTGAGTATTTATTGCAAATAATGCTGGTAATGCTAAGCTTGGTGCTATATTTCCTTTACCTATTTCAACACCTATTAAAGTCCCTATAACCTGAGCTATAACGGCACCTGGTCCTAAAAGAACTGATAAGAATGGTATAGAACATATAAATCCTAATATTACTAATCCTATTCCATTACCTGCTAGTGGTATCATTACCTTTGCGAATACATCACCTATTCCTGATCCCTGTATTATACCTATTAAAAGTGCAACAAATCCCATAAAAGGAAGTATTGTATTTATTACTGTCTGAACTGCATCTCTAGCTGCCTGATAGAAAGTATTTACTACTTTACCAGCTCCCATACCTATTTTTGTTATTATATTAGGCTTTCCTGATTCAGCCATAGTCTGAGAAACTTTTTTATCCGCACTATATTTGAATTTTCTTTCTTCCTTAGCTTCTTCTTTTTCTGTATTCTCTTTAACAGGCACATCTTCTGCTAATTCTATTTCATCTAAACCTACTGCTGATACATATATATCTTCTGTTATGAATTTTGCTAGAGGTCCTGATTTACCAACTGGCATAACATTTATTGTAGGTATTCTTTTCTGTGGATATATACCACATCTCAAAGTTCCACCACAGTCTATTATAACCATAAATATCTCTTCTTCTGGCACAGATGTTTTAAATCCATTTACTGGAGTACATCCTGTTAATTCAACTATTTTATCTACTATATCTGGTTTTGCTCCTCCACCAGTTATATATAATAATACATTTTTTTCTTCTGTTGGTTTCACTGTTAGAGGTCCACCAAATCCACCGCTACCTTTTGAAACTTTTATTGCTCTATATTCTGACATCGTCTGCTCCTCCTATTATCAATCGATCTTTTATTGCCATTATTCAACTGCTTTTATTTCATTGCTTAATTCTATTCCCTGCTGCTTCATAACATATTTTGTTGTAAAATCTGTTACCCAACCGCTTAGGAAATTACATACTAAACCTACTAATAAATAACGTAATGCAAGTGGTGTTGTACTTAATCCTAATGTTTCAACACCTTTTGCTATCCCTAAGAATATGAATATTTCCCCAGGATTTATGTGTGGGAATATACCACTTGAAGTATGGCAGAAGTAACTTGCTGATGCATAATAGCTTGGTTTTAATCTTTCTGGCATAAATTTACCCATTGATAATGCCATTGGGTTACCTAACATAAAAGCTGATACAAATGGTAAAACCATATATCTTAATATTGGATTTTTTGTACAAACTTTTGCAAATTTATATATTCTTTTCTGACCTATTAAATTTATTAAAGTGTTCATTGCTATTAAAAGTAATAATACCTGTGGAACTATCCCACTAACCCATGATACAAATGTTTCGGCACCTGTATTAAATAGGCCCATAAATCCTTCTGCGAATTTTACTATATAATCCATTATTGAATCCTCCTAAATAATTTATTTCCCAGTAGCTATACATTTTAAAGAATCAGTAACTTTTCCTATTGGACTTTTTTCTGGTTTTATTTCTTCTCCGTTTATTATCCGTCTATAATTACTTGAAGCATTTTCTATAGCTTTTTTTACTGGTTTAGGTAAATTTAATTTCTTTTGTATATTTCCTATATTCTCATCATTTAGCATATTAAACTTTTTAAATCTAGCTAATATACTAACTCCTGACATACATACTCCTTCAATTATTTTTTCTTCTTCATCTATAGCAAACATAGCTATAGATCCTGCAAAAATAGCTCCTTTATATTTTCCGATTGCAACTCTTCCTATTTTTCTCAATCTTTTATAATTTTTATTAAAATCTTTTATCTGAATAGATGCAAATATAAATTGTAGTACAAATGCTACACCTAAACTTATAAGTAAAAACCAAAAGTTCATAATTACCTCCCCTTTTTTAAAACTACTGTTCTTTTTTCTCTAATCTTTTAACCAAACAAATCGCTTGATTTTACGAAATACATTAATAAATCTTTATAATTCTCTATTTTTGAAATTTCTTCCACTAATTCTTTATCTGATGCTATTTTTATTATTTCATCGTATATCTTTACTAATACTGTGTCGTCACCATCGTCTTCCGGTAATCCTAAAAGGAAAACTAATTTTATATCCTTTTCTTTTTTATCAGACATATTTTCAGGTACAACTCCAAGTGCTAATTCTATATTTTTACTAGCATAGTTTATCGTATGTGGAAATGCTACAGTATCTTCAAATATCATAGATGATTTTTCTTCTCTTTTTCTTATTCTCTCTTTGAATCCAGCATCAAGATGTCCTTCATTTTCTAAAATATCTATCATCATATTAACGTTTTCCGAATAGCTATAGTTCTTATCCAGAACGAAAAATCTATTTTCATCAAGTATTCCCAACATAATAGAGTCCATTCCTTTTATAAATGATATCTCCTTATTATCGCTATACTTCAATAAATCTATCTTTCTTTTTAATTCTGACCTATCAAGTACATCTTTTATGTATATTATTTCTGACTTTGTATCAATATCTAGTTTCACTGTAGATACAACTAAATCGTATTTATCTAAGATTTCAGAATCAATATTACTGTCCGAGTAAAGATCCATCACCGTTTCATTTTTTATAATCTTCTTTAGATTACTCTCAACGACCCTTGCTGATATTCTTCCTGTTCCACATATTATAGCTATGTTATATATTTTATTTTTTTCTAAATTACTTTTATCTATAAGTATTCCGAAATATACAGACATTAAAGCTATTTCTTCATTAGAAATCTCTATATTTTCTTCATTTTGTATAACACTAGCTGCAACTTCTGCCACTGTATATGCAACAGAGTTAGAACTTTTTATTTCCTCACAATCAATACCTCTTATTTTAAATCCGTATTTCATTCTATTAATCATAAATTGAATATGGTACATAAACTCATGCATAATCTGTTCAGATTGAATATTTATATTCATTTCCTGTTTTATTTTATCTTTTATCTTTAAAATTAAATCCTCTGTAGTTTTCTTAACTTGCAGCTTTTCAATAGTTTTAATATTTGTTGGAGTTCTCATTCCAGCTATTGGAATCGATATAAATAATATTTCTTCCTCAGGTAAATCTGTCATAAGAACTTTTGATATATTATTTGCTATCTCTCTTGCAAAGATATATGCAATACTTTCTTTTAATTCCTCATATTTTTTATCTAATTTAGATAATGGATTTCCATTTAAAAATCTATCTATCATTACAGTAAAAAACTTTATAAAATACTCAACAGCAACTGAATCTAATTCATACTCTAAAGCTATCTGTTTTATAGCATCTATCAAATCTGAATCTAACGGATAATCTTTATATATACCATCGTACATATTTTCAAGTATAAAGAACCTAATCTCTAGCTCATCCCCATTTAGACTTATTCCGGTATTTGTCTTTCCTAGAATTTCTATTTCGTACTCTTCAAGAATTTTTCTTAACCTTTTTAAATCTCCATTTACAGTACTTCTACCTATATTCATATCGTAGGCAAGTTCATCTGTAAGATATGGACAGTCAGTATTCATAAGCTTTTGCATTATGAATACTATCCTTGAATTAGGTGAGTTCATGAAGTCATCATGAGCGTACACCTTATTTTTCACCTGTTCATACCCATCTGTATCGAATATATAGAATACATACGAATTTCTTTTATTTTCAACAATAGCATGTCCTTCCAAACTATTATTTATTTCCTTTATATCATTCTTTATGGTTTTAGGACTTACATCCATTTTTTCTGAAAGATAATCAACTGTGACAGATTGTTTCTGTTCCATAATATTTAATATTCTGGCAAGTCTATTTTCTTCATAAAAACAACTCATATTTCCTCCCTGTCACTTTATTATTTGCTATTTTTATTGATAAATCTTAGCCTCTTGATTTACCACCTGATATATTAACTGTGGTACCAGATATATATGATGATCTTTCTGATACTAAGTATGTTACTAAGTTTCCTATATCATCTAATTTTCCTGGTCTTCCTAGAGGTATTACTTTTGCATAGTCAGTACTTAACTGATCTGGTTTTACACCTCTTGTATACGCTAATGCTTCATTATATGCTGGAGAAGTTAATCCTGTTGGTTCATTTATTCCAGGAGCTACTCCAACTACTCTTATACCTTTTGGTCCTAATTCTTTAGCCCAAGATCTTGTAAATCCATTTACAGCACCTTTTGTTGCTGAGTAACAGCTCTGTCCTGCAGAACCTTCCATACCTGCTTCAGAAGTTATATTTACTATTGTTCCTTTTCCTTCTTTAATCATATATCTAACTACTGCCTGTGTACAAAGGAATAAACCTTTCTGATTTACATTTACCATAAAGTCAAAATCTTTTTCATTTAATTCGTATTCTGGTCTTTCACCTCTAAAATCTACTAAAAGTCTTGGTAAATTTACACCTGCATTATTTACTAGTGCATCTATTTTTCCGTATTTTTCAACAACTAATTTAGCCATTTCATCAACACTAGCCTTTTTAGTTATATCGCATTTTACATTGAATACACCATCTAGTTCTTCTGTTTCAACACTTAAATCAGATACAACCACATTTGCTCCAACTTCTTTTAGCTGTTTGCATATATGTTTTCCTATACCTGATGCGCCTCCTGTTACTATTACAACCTTATTTTCTAAATCTAACCATGAATTGCTCATTTATAACTTCCCCTCTCTTATTATTTTTATCTTGATTTAAGTATATTGAAATCGGTATCCTTAATTAATACACTTATTTTCCAGAGAATGGAAATTAATTGCACAATTTTAATTTAATAAATATTATTATCTTGATTTACTCTATTTTTCAAATTGCATATTTTTAGTGTTTCATTTATCATCTATCACAGTTTTATATCCTGTTTTATTTTATACACAATGTAGTTTTATTTTCAAGTGATTTTAAATTTCAAATAGTTTTCATATAGTATTCATAAATCTGTTTTATATATAATCAATTTCATAATTCAATACTTATAAATAATAAATTGCATAAAAAAAAGATGCCTCTAAAAAGAGACATCTTTGTATATTCTATAATTATCGAATTATAAAACTGCTATTAATTCTATTTCAACTTTAACGTCTTTTGGTAATCTAGCTACTTCTACACAAGATCTAGCTGGTTTGTTTTCACCGAAGAATTCAGCGTAAACTTCGTTTAAGTCATTGAATTCGTTCATATCTTTTATGAAAACTGTAGTTTTTACAACGTTAGAGAAGTCTGCTCCAGCTTCAGCTAATACATTTTTTATGTTAGTTAAAGATCTAGTAGCCTGTTCTTTTATTCCACCTTCAACAACTGTCATTGTTTCTGGATCTAGTGGAACCTGTCCTGATAAGAATAATAAGTTTCCTGCTTTTATAGCCTGAGAATATGGTCCTAAAGCTGCAGGAGCATTGTTAGTATGTATTACTTCGTGTTTCATTGGAAACCCCTCCTAATATTATATTAATATAAGATATGTGTTTTTATTAACACTATATTTATATTATACTCTTTTATTTATATTGATTCAAATATTATTTACATTTTAATAAATTTATTTTATGTTTTAAACTATTTATAAATATATTTTAAATTTATAATTATATTTCTTTTACGCAGAATCCAGCTTCAACTATTGCTGATTTTACTCTCTTAATATGATCAAAGTCTAATGTTTCAAGTATAAATTCAGCAGACTGTTCAGTTAAACTGTCTCCAGATGCTAGGCTTCCCTGATTTGCTGATAGTATATTAGCTCCTGCTTCACTTATTATGCTAGTAACTTTTGTGAAGTTACCTGGTTTATCGTTCATATTAACTTTTAAGCTAACTCTTCTACCTTCTTTAGCTAAAGCAACACCTATTATTCTGTATAGTGTGTTAACGTCTACATTACCACCAGATACTACACATACTACATTTTCTCCAGCTTCTGGTTTATATTTTCCGCTTAATAAAGCTGCTGTTGAAACCGCACCAGCACCTTCTGATACTATTTTCTGACTTTCCATCATAAATAATATAGCCTGTGCTATTTCATCTTCTTCTACTACAACAACATCATCAACTAATTCTTTTATTATATCAAATGTTAAATCTCCAGGAGTTTTAACTGCTATACCATCGGCTATTGTAGGTGCATTGAATGCAGATGTAACTTCTCCATTCTGGAATGATTCTTTCATTGAAGGTATATTAGCTGTCTGAACACCTATTACTTTACAATTAGGGTTTAATGCTTTTGCAACTACTGCTACACCAGCAACTATTCCCCCACCACCTATTGGGCATAATACTGTGTCTACTTTGTTATCTAACTGTTCAAAGAATTCTAGTGCTAAAGTACCCTGACCAGCTATTACATATTTATCATTGAATGGATGTAGGAAAGTAGCTCCTGTTTCTTTCTGTACTTCTACTGCTTTAGCGTATGCATCATCGTAAACTGTACCATTTAATACAACTTCTGCTCCGTAACCTTTAGTAGCACTAACTTTTGCTAATGGTGCAGTAGCTGGCATTGCTATAGTAGCTTTTATTCCTGTTAATTTTGCTCCAAGTGCAACACCCTGTGCATGGTTTCCTGCAGATGCTGCTATAACTCCTCTTGCTTTTTCTTCTTCAGTAAGATTTGCTATTTTATTACATGCACCTCTAACTTTGAAAGATCCAGTTTTCTGTAGGTTTTCACATTTGTAATAAACATGAGCACCAGTTTTTTCGCTTAATTTTGTACTTTCTAAAACGTCAGTCTTTTTAACTATATCTTTTATAGTTTCTCTTGCCTGTTTTACATCTTCTAAAGTAACCTGTAACATTAAAATCAACTCCTGTTAAATTATATTTTTGTTATTTCATTTTTTATTCTATAACCTTTTCCTAAAAAATGCAACAAGTTTTGCATTATTTTAATTTTATAGAGAAAACGTATTTTGACATTAAAAAAATGTCTTTTGGTATATACATTTACTATTTCTTTTTATTTTTTAAGTTTTTTATCCTTTATGTATTTATAAATATCTTTTTTTAGTATTTTGACTTTATTTTTTCTCTTTACTTTTTCTAAAAATATATTATAATTAAAGTTGTAAGTATACTGTTTCAGATGAATAAATCAGTTATTTTTATAATTGACACTAATAATGTATATTCATTTGAATCAATTTTATAATGATGATTATATTTATAGAGTTTATATTTTAAGGTTATATTTTAAGAATTATATTTTAAAGATTATAAAAAGGAGATTATGAAAAATGATTAACTACACAAAGGAAGAAATCAAAAAAATGTACAACAGGTTGAGCCCGTTTGAATTTAAAAATGAGCTTATCGAAATCGCAAAGGATACTTCAAACACTAAAAACATACCTTTATTAGATGCAGGTAGAGGAAATCCTAACTGGACTTGTTCTTCTGCTAGAGAAGCATTCTTTACGTTCGGACACTTTGCTGTAACAGAAACAAGACTTAATTGGGATTTAGGAAATCTTTCAGGTATGCCACAGAAAGATGGTATAGCAAAAAGATTATTCAATTATATAGAAGAAAATAAAGATATGCCTGGTGCTTTCTTATTAAAGAATATAGTAAACTACGGTATAACAGAAATGGGATTCAATCCAGATGAATTCGTTCATGAGTTAGCAGACGGTATAATAGGAGATAACTATCCACTACCAGATAGAATGTTACCTCATATAGAAAAGATCGTTCACGATTATTTAGTTCAGGAAATGAAATACAATATAGATGATGAGTACGGAGATATACAGGTATTTGCAGTTGAAGGTGCTACTGCGGCTATGTGCTATATATTTGATTCTCTTATGGCAAATGAGCTTTTAAAAAGAGGAGATAAAATAGCGATGATGACTCCTATATTTACTCCTTATCTTGAAATACCAAATCTTCCAAGATACAACTTCGATATAGTAAATATAAACGCTGATGTTGTAGATGAAAGAGGAGTTCATACTTGGCAATTCTCAAGAAAAGAACTTGAAAAATTAAAAGATAAAAGTATAAAAGCTCTTTTCGTTGTTAACCCTAACAACCCAGCTTCAATAGGCATGGATGAACATACTTGTGATGAATTAATAGATGTAGTTAAAACATATAACGAAGACTTAATGATAATATCAGACGACGTTTACGGAACATTTGTAAATGATTTCTCTTCATTAATGTCAAAACTTCCTTATAATACTTTAGGAGTTTATTCTTATTCAAAATACTTCGGTGTTACTGGTTGGAGATTAGGAACATTCGCAGTTCACGAAAGAAATGTTTTCGATAAAAAAATAAAAGAATTAAAAGGTGAATCTAAAAAATTAGTTGATAAGAGATACAGCGATATGAGTCTTAACCCTTCTGCTCTTACATTTATGGAAAGAGTTGTTGCAGATAGTCGACGGGTTGCTCTAAACCATACAGCTGGACTTTCTACTCCTCAGCAGGTTCAGATGGCATTCTTCTCTGCTTTTGCTCTAATAGACAAAGTTGATGCTTATAAAAAATTAAATATGAGTATATGTAGAAGAAGACAGAGACTTCTATTTGAATCTTTAGGAATAGACTATGTAAATCTTGAAAATAGTGCGGCATACTACTTCCAGTTTGATATAGATGAATGGGGTAGATTAAATCATGGACAGGATTTTGTAGACTTTATGCACAATAATTTTGATGCATCTGATATATTATACAAACTTGCAAAAGATTACGCTATAGTTCTTCTTGGTGGTAATGGATTCGCAGCACCAAAATGGTCTATAAGGGTTTCTCTTGCAAACTTAGATGATAGAGCTTATATAACAATAGGTGCATCTATTAAAAATATACTAAATGATTATGTTGAGCTATGGAAAAGTAAAAAAACTAATTAAATACTATTTATAAATCAATATTGTGACCTATTTTATGCAAAAATAAAATAAAAGATGTATTTATTGTATTTTTTTGTTATAATTTCTATTGGAATATTAATTATTTTTTATTAGAAAGGTGTATAGATTATTATGACTACTAAAAAGAAAGTTGCAATTGTATTTACTGGTGGAACAATATCTATGACAGTAGATGACCAGGTGGGGGCAGCAATACCTACTCTTTCAGGAGAACAAATACTTTCTATGGTTACTAATATAGACAAAGTTGCCGATATAGAAGTACTTAACTTTGCTGAAATACCAGGACCTCATATGACTCCTTACAGAATGATGGAGCTTAAAAAATATACTGAAGATCTTTTAGCTAGAGAAGATATAACTGGAGTTATCATAACTCATGGTACTGACTCACTAGAAGAAACAGCATATTTCCTAGATTTAACTATAGACAATCCAAAACCTGTTATAGTTACTGGTGCTATGAGAAGTAGTTCAGAACTTGGTTACGATGGTTCAAGTAACCTATCAGCTGCAGTTTGTACAGCTGTATCAAAGGATGCTATAGGAAAAGGTGTTTTAGTTGTTTTAAACAATGAAGTTTTATTAGCTTCAGAAGCTACAAAAACTAATACATTAGCTTTAAATACATTCCAGTCTTTAGTTGGTGGACCTCTTGGTTACATAGACTGCAATGAATTAGTTTTACTTAGAGATATAGTAAATAGAAGAGTTATAAAAACTGACAAACTAGAATCTAAAGTTGCTCTATTTAAAGCTTGTGCTGGAGAAAACAGTGATTTTATAAAAGCCGCTGTTGATTTAGGATACAAAGGTATAGTAATAGAAGCAATGGGTAGAGGAAACATACCTCCAGAAATGTTACCTGGTGTTGAATACGCTAGAGAAAAGAACTTACCTGTTGTAATAGTTTCAAGATGTCATTCAGGTAGAGTATTTGATAGCTACGGATACCATGGTTCAGGTAGAGATCTTAGAAACTTAGGTTGTATATTTGGTGGAGATCTTCCAGGACAGAAAGCTAGAATAAAATTAATGCTTGCCCTTGGACAGACTGATGATATGGATACTATAACTGACTTCTTTGAAAGAGGTATATACGCTTAATTTTTAAATACATAAATATAAAATAAAAGAGGACTTCAAATTAGAAGTCCTCTATTTTTATATCATCATCTTCAGATGAATTTTTATTTATCTTTTTAAATGAATTTATTATTTTGCTAAGTATATCATTTGTTTTTCTTCTTCTAAATATTGTCGTTATAAATACTAGACCTAAAGATATAGCCCCAGCTACCATTAGAGTAGATATCCCATTTCTTACTCCTGCTGTATAGTCATTTGTAAGAAATGCATAAAGTGTGTTATATACTCCATACCCTGGAACAAGTATTATCATAGCACATACACTCATTATTGTAGACGGTGCATTGTATATTCTCGCACAAACCTCAACATATATTCCAAAACATATAGTTGCAAAGAAGAATGAAAGATTATTTTCCATACCTGCCATTAAAAGAAGCTTATATGATAGCCATGCTATCCCACCGCCAATGGCCGATATTCTAAGATATTTTCCTTTGATATTGAAAATTACTCCAAAGCTATATGCAGCTATTATACACAGTACAACTTCTAGTGCCAATCTCATTTTAAACACCTCCGTATCTTATGTATAAGTTTAAAACAAAGCACATACCTATAGTAACAGCTATACCTATTAAAAGAACCTCTTCTATTTTCATAGCTCCTGATAAAAGCTCTCCATCAAGTATATCCCTTATAGCGTTGGTTAGTGGCAATCCTGGAACAAGAAGCATTATAGATCCCATTATAACCTTGTCTATAGTGTATATAAATCTAAATTTAACTAATAATATTGCAATTGTTGGTATTATCGCCGCACCAATCATATTTATAAAAAAGTCGTTTAGCGATATTTTTCCAAATAATCCAGTAACATATTTTACTGTACATCCTATAAAAAAGCTTGCAAACATATCTGGTACTCCACCGCCAAATAGTACAGTAAGAACTGCAGTACCTACACCTGCAAAAAATATCTTTCTATTATCTGAATAATAGTTTCCCTTTTCTATCTCGGCTAGTATTTTTTCACATACTGCTATATCAAAGTTATACTGTGATATAGTTCTTGATAAAGCATTTATCTCAAATACTTTGTTTAAATCAGTACTTCTTTTTGTTATTCTCTTTACAACCGAGCTTATTTTTCCATCAACCGTTGCAGATACTATTACTGCTGTCGGTGTAGCAAATACACCTGTTTTTTCTATTCCAAATGAAGAACAAATTCTGGTAACAGTTTCTTCTACTCTATAAGTTTCTCCTCCACTTTGAAGAAGAAGTACTCCAGCATCAGATGAAAATTCTAGTACTCTGTTTACATCCATTAGAAATCTCCTTTCTTTAATTTTTATTTATATTTTTAACTTTATGATTTATTTATAACTTTATTATAAATTATATTCTTTTCATTTTTTAGTCTACTTTGTCTATTGTATACCTAGACTAATCTCTTTTCAATATTATTTATTATTTTATATAAGCTATCCATAAATTTTTTAGTTTTTATGTATAATTAAAATTTACACAAAAAAGATGCTGTTGAAAAACATCTTTTAATGTTTATCCAACAGCATCCATATTATTAATTATTTTACAACTATGTTTATTAATTTTTTAGGAACAGCTATAACTTTAACTATAG
>Oklahoma_p2__coassemble_1145_pt1 | contig 17355 bp, 14 predicted proteins | sample Oklahoma_p2__metabat2_high_PE_021 | metagenome-assembled genome bin Oklahoma_p2
GTACGTTGAATATCAAGTGTATTACCGCAGCCCTCTTGGCATTTTTATTTGCACCTATACTTGAAAGAAGTGAAGTAACACAAGTACCTATATTCTGTCCGTAAAGTATTGGTAATGCTGCATTTAGAGGTATTAGTCCTTCAGCTGCTAATGCAACTAGCATACCCATTGAAGCACTTGAACTCTGTACTATAGCAGTTATACCAAATCCTAGTAATAATCCTAAGATTGGATACTGTCCAAATGAAACTAACATATCTGTAAATCCTTTATAATCTCTTAAAGGCTCAACAGCGTCTTTCATAAATTCCATACCTGTAAATAACATACCAAATCCTATAAGGATTTCTGATATGTGTTTTACTTTTGGGTTTTTACCAAATAAGTAAAGTACTATCCCTATACCTAAAGCTACTGGAGCCATACCATTAAGGTTGAACGATACCAACTGAGCTGTTACAGTTGTACCTATATTCGCACCCATTATAACTCCGATTGCCTGTTTTAATGTCATAATTCCTGCATTAACAAATCCGACAACCATTACTGTAGTAGCACTTGAACTCTGTATAACTGCTGTAACACCTGTACCTACAAGTACTCCCATAAATATATTACTTGTCAAAAGTTTTATAATCGCTTTTAATCTTGTCCCGGCAGATTTTTGTAATCCTTCCCCCATAAGGTTCATACCATATAAGAAAAGACCAAGTCCTCCCATTAGACTTATTACTATGCTCAAAAAAATCTCCTCCTCTGTTATAGATTGTTTCTATTCGTTTTCCTTTATGCATATTAATTTTATAATAGCAAATTCAAAGATTAGTTTAGTTAAATCTATGTTAAAAATGTTAAGAGAACCTAACAAATTTAACATTGTAATTTCTGCTTTTTTTATTTTTTTGCTTTGTAATTATATATTTATTATTTTACACTTTTGTATTTTTCTATTATTTTTTCAGCACATTTTATTCCATCTACTGCCGCAGTTACAATTCCTCCAGCATATCCAGCTCCCTCTCCACACGGGAAAAGCCCAGCTACATTCATAGCTTCAAGAGTTTCTTCATTTCTTACAATTCTTATTGGAGAAGATGATCTAGTCTCTACACCTGTAAGTATTGCGTCATACATATCAAATCCTTCTAATTTTCTACCAAGTTTTATAATTCCTTCTTTCATAGTTTCAACTACAAATCCTGGTAGACATTCGTCAAGAGATGTTAGAGTTATACCTGGGTTGTATGAAGGGTTGACATCTCCTATACTTGTAGAGGCCTTGTCTTTTAAGAAATCTCCTACCAGCTGAGCAGGTGCGTTGTAGTTTCCTCCTCCTAGTTTGAAAGCAAGCTGTTCGTATTTTCTTTGGAATTCAACCCCTGCTAGTGGGTAGTCGCTGTCAAAGTCCTCTGGAGATACGTTTACTAAAAGCGCACTGTTTGCATTTTCTTTGTCCCTACTGTGCTCACTCATTCCATTTGTTACTACCTCATTTTCTTCTGATGCAGATGCTATTACACTTCCACCAGGACACATACAGAATGTGTAAGCTGTTCTTCCATTAGATGTATGCTCAATTAATCTATAGTCTGCAGCTCCAAGTCTAGGATGGTTGAAGTATTCTCCATACTGAGATTTGTTTATCATCTGCTGAGGATGTTCTATTCTCGCCCCTATAGCAAAAGGTTTTTGAATTATTGCGACTCCTCTTTTGTATAACATTTCATAAGTATCTCTAGCACTGTGTCCTATTGCAAGAATTGCTGCTTCTACTTCTATTTTTTCGCTGTCATTTATTGTTATACTAGTTATTTTATTATTTTCTATACATATATCTGTAACCTGAGATTCAAATCTAACCTCTCCACCAAGATGTTTTATATCTTCTCTTACGTTTTTAACGACATTTTTTAGTATATCTGTTCCTACATGTGGCTTGTGAGAATATAATATCTCATCTGGTGCATCGTGGTTTACAAGCTCTTCAAGAACTTTTCTACATCTTATATCTTTAGCTCTTGTAGTTAGCTTTCCGTCTGAGAATGTTCCAGCTCCACCTTCACCAAACTGTACATTTGATTTTTTATTAAATATTCTATTTTTCCAAAAGTTGTTTACATCATCAGTTCTTTTATCTACGTCTGATCCTCTTTCAATCATTATAGGGCAGTATCCATTCTGAGCTAATAATAAAGATGCAAATAACCCAGCAGGTCCACTACCTATTACCGCAATTCTTCCTTTTGGCTCTATATTTCCGCTCTTAACACCTATGTATGACTTCTGTTTTACCTGTACTACATCTTTATGTTTTCTTTTTAATATTTTTTCTTCGTTTTTTAATTCTACATCTACAGTGTATACAAACATCATATTGCCTTTTTTTCTGGCATCAATTGACTCTTTGTATATGCTGTATTTTAATAGTTCATTTTCTTTTATGCCTAGTTTTTTTAGTACTAATTTTTTTAGTATGTTTATATCTTCATCTATTGTAAGCTTTAAGTTTGATACTCTTAGCATAATTTTCTCCTTTCTAAATTTCGACCTTAAAAAAGGCCGTCTAAAAATCGGTATTTAAAATAATGCCGAACAGCAATCATGCCATTCGACATTAATTAAATACAAACTAGTTAGACGACCTTAACACTTCTTAGTTATAAGACCTCTTATTACTTTCATGTTGTTAAATACTTTTTCTATGAAGTTTTCTGCTTCTTCATTGTCAAGTAAGTTTATTTCAAGATTTTCGTCATTTTCTATACCTTTTGATTCGCAGTAAGATTTAGCTAAGTCTATTAGTTCAGCTCTTTCTGCTTCTGATAAAGAAAAGTCTTTGTAATCTATTATTATGTACTGTTTTACGTTAGATTCGTGGTTTTTGTTGTAACCAATTTCTATATGGTATATTACTGCATATAGGTTTTCTCCATCTTTGTAAACTGGTACAGCTGGATTTGATTTTATATAATCTGTTGCCACTGCTATGGCATTTCCTAATTTTAAACTCATAATTTTATACCCTCTCTTTTTAGATGTTATCTAGTTTATCTATTTAACTACATTATACTATAACATCTTTGGTACTGATATAAAAAATTTTCTTTTTTGACTTTTTTAATTGTTTTTACAAGTGTTTTACAATTACGCCAATTTTTTTTATACTAAGCTTTTAATTCTTTTGCTCTTTTTCCTATTGTACTTGGGCTTATTTTATATTTTTCAGATATCTGCTGCTGAGTTGCTGCTATTGCATTTTCTTTTTTAATTAAGTATTCTACTGCTGCAGCCCATCCTGCTTCAGATCCTTTTATATCATCGTGGCTTGCTTCATATTCTTTCCAGAATGCTAAACATTCTTCTTTACAGTCTTCATCAGCAAGTTTATTTATTATTGATGCTATGCTTCCATCATCCTCTACTTCATTTGATACTTCTGCGTTTTCTACTTCTTTTGATTCAGCATTTAATGTTTCTCTTACATAGCTAGATACTTCTTCGTCTAGTAACTGCTGTAGGTATTTGTAGAATATATGAGTATTGTAAGCTAAGAATATTTTTTCATTTGGCCAGTCTTCTTTGTTGTTTTCATAGAATCCACCCATATCATTAACCATAAATTCTTTAGATCCTTCATCTATTTTTACAGTTATGTCTATTAGTATTCTTAATCCATTTACTTCTACTATTCTAGCTATTATGCTATCACCTTCTGAGAAGTCTTTTAGAAGTTTTATATCATCTACAGATACTATTTCATTTAGTAGACAGTCTTTTAATATAGCTCTGTCGTTTTCTTTCTTTTCTATTGTGTATATGCTCACGTAAGAATTTATAAGGCTGTTCATTATTCTTAGTTCTTTGTCAGTTGCTTCGTTTTCTGATGCATATATCTGTGTTAATGTACTTTTTCCTTCTAATAAGCAGTCACTTATGAAGTATGTGTTGAAGAATTTTCCAAATTTATTTTTTACACTTTCACTGTTTAGTATGTAGAATATGTCTTCAGCACTTTTTCTGTATTCTGCAAATCTTTCTTCTTTAGAGAAGTTTAGTATTTTTATGTATGTTTCAGCATATTTAGCCTGCGCATCTTCTACTATTTTTACTTTTCTTGCAAATCTTTCTATTTCTATATCTTTTTCCATACAACAATTTTTATATTTTTTTCCACTTCCACAGTAGCATTTATCATTTCTATTTAATAGCACTATTTTTTTCACTCCCTTATCATTTTTTATAACTTTTTACACATCTTTATATTTTATCATTTTTTTGGTAATCAATCTACTATTATTTCGTTTTCATTTGACAAGGAATGTTAATTTAGTTTTTATACAGTTTTAGAGTACATTCAAATGTTGTTTTTGTAGTTTTTTTAGGTGCGTTGTCTGTGGATTGGTCTATTTGTTCTATGTCTGGAATTATTGGTTTGGATATTTTAGATATGGATATTGATTTTATCATCTCTGACAGTCCTTTTGATTTTAGAGTATCTATACCTCTAAATATCTCGTCATATGTTCCAGTGAATTTTAGATTTATTTTAGATACTTCTAAACCATTTTCATCAATTTCCATTAGATTTTCTATGCTTTCTACGTATACAATCTTGTTTATCGCATTTTGTATTTCAATTACATCGTCTTTTTCAGAGAATAGTTTTTTGCTATTTTTTATTTTTTCAAGCTGTTTTAGTTCTGCTGCTTGTTTTTTATATTTTTCAACATCTTCTATATCTTGAGTAATTTTGTTTTTTTCATTTTTTAATGTAACTTTCTTTTCTTCTATAGGATTTATTACACATACTTTTGTAGCCATTAGTGTTATGATTAGAAATATAAGTTTATAAATCTGTTTTTTATTGTTTTTCATACTAAAAACCCTCTCCAGAATCTATTTCAAATTTATATAAATCTCTGCCTTCTATTCTTTTTACATGAGATTCTTTTAGTAATTTATTTTTCATAAGCTTTTCTATTGTTTTTATATCCGTAGTCTTGCCTATAATATTAGTAGTATTTTGGTCTATGTATAGACTATCTATATTTTCTAATCCAGCTACTTCAAATATTTTCCTAACATTATTTATATCTATATTTTTATCATTAGTATTTTCTATGCTCTTTAGTTCTTCTTTTGAATCGAGTAATAGTGACTCGCTATCACTATTCCCCAAAATATAGCTCTGCATATCCTTTATTTCCTGTATGCTGCTAAAAATATTAAAAGCTATTACACCTATAAGAACTAATGATAGTATTCTAGTTATACTTATGCTATTTTTTCTATTATATTCAAAGTAATTTTTTAATTTATATTCGTCTTTTTTCTTCAACATAATTATAATCACCGCTATTCAAATATTTTCTTAATTTAAAGGATTAAAAATATAGGCAATATTTTTAATCCTTTAATATATTAGTTTAATATATTAGTTTAATTTTCTTTTTATTTCGTCACCAAAACCACTTAAGTTCATTGCAGAATAAGAGTCTAAATCATTTTGAAGATCTATACCTTTTGATTCTGCAATCATTTCAAATATTTTCATATCATCAATAGTGTTGCATCCAAATCCATATACTTTTTCAACATCGCTAAAAATATACAATATTACTTCATAAGTGAGATCTTTCTTTTTCACTTTATATTTTTTGTATAATATTTTGTTTAAATATACTCCTATATTTACCTCTTCCTTATTGAACATAACAATCCGTACATTTCCTGATGATAGGTGTTTTAATTCTTTTGTTTTGAAGTCTTTTAATTCACGTGGAAAATCTAATTCTTTATCCTTCATTTTTCTCCCTCCTCATTTTTCAATTAATTATTTTAGCGGTTATGTTGAAATATTCTTTAGGTGATACTCTTTTATAGTTTCTTATATATTCAATATCATTTTCAAAATCTATCTCCATTATTTTTGAAAATATTTGAACCATTTTTATATCATCGATACATTTTTCGCCTAATACTAGTATTGATTTACATTTTCCAAATAGACTTTCTCCTATTTCCTGCGTAAATTCATCTTTTTTTATGACATAGCTGTTTTTTATCATTCTATTTGAGAATATACTTATTACTAAATCCTTTTCTCTAAACTCTACTACACCAAATTCTAAATTATTCATTGATTCCATCACATTCTTTTTTAACAATAATCTTTCTAATAGATTGAAGTTGGTGTGCATAGCTCTTTTTTCAATCCCTATTCGATCACATATTTCAGAAAATAGGTCTATGTACTTCTTTGGAAATAATACTACTTGTACCTCTGTATCCACACCATCATTATACATCTTTTTGTAATCTATACAATAGTTGTTTATAGAGCTATTACAAAATTCCTTAATTTCTATATCTACAGCTTTGATTATTGCCTTTTTCTTTATATCAGAATCTATCTTTATATTTTTTAGTATAATATCATTTTCTTGTATATTTATAAATATAGATTCACATTTTTTATATTTTAGTTTCTCATTTAAAATATATGTTGCAATTTCATTTATATATTCTTCTCTAGCATTTTTTTCTATAAAAACCCTATTATCCATTAAAATTTTTTTATCCACTTCAGATAATATTTCTATTTTATTATTATCTATTTTAAAAAATATTATCTTGCAACTATATTTTGTTGGATATATATTCAAATGAACAACTTCTTTTATACCTATCATATTCTTTTCTCCAATACACAAATTTATATTTTATTCTTTAACACTATTGTCTATCTTTGTTTCAGGCTTTGGATACATTATGTTTTCTCCAGCTTTAACTGTAATATTTTTACCATCATCATTTGTTTCTATGACAAACCCTTCTGCGTCTATACTTTGTGGTTTAGGCTCACTATTCAGATAACCTTTAGTAACTAAATTATTAACTGTTATCTGACTTGATGGTATCCCCTCACTCATAGCAATTATAGCTGCTGATGCTATATTAGATGCATTTGTATAATCTATATTTTTCTTTGCATTTGATTCTACTTTCCCGTATTTAACTATTGCAACACTTGCCAAAATTCCAAGAATTGTTACAACTATTATCATTTCAACCAATGTAAATCCAGGTCTTTTATTAGTCTTTATTTCTTCATTACTTATGCTAAGAATTTTATTAAATTTCATATTTAATCCCTCCTGATTTTTATCCGGCGATTTAATCAATCGCCGGATACTACAGTAATATTTCTTATTAGTCATGATTTTACAATTTTAATAGAATAACTTTTTAAATAGCTGTTATTGCGTCAAACATAGGCATCACTATAGCAATTATCAATGCACCTATAACAATTCCCATTATTATTGTAATTGTTGGTTCTACCAATCTGACAATTCTGTCTGTCATTATGTCTAGTTCATTCTCAAAAAAGTCATTTATATATTGAAAACTTCTTTCTATATTTCCGCTTTCCTCACCATTTTTTATCATGGATACAAACATATCGGGAAATATACTCGATAATTCTATAGATTTGGAGATACTATTTCCTTTATTGATATATCTAATAGATATTTCTAATTTCCTTTGTATATATACATTTCCTGTTATGTCAGATGCTATATCTATTGCCTCTACAAGAGGTATTCCACTTTTTAGCATAATATACATATTTCTCGAAAAAGCTGCTGTCATAGACATTAAGTAATACTTTTTCAATATAGGAAAAGTACTTTTTAATCTATCTAACTTTTCTATATAATCTTCGCTGTTTTTTATAGATATATATAATAGACTAATTATTATAGTAAACATAGGAATTAGAATACTCATATATTCTTTTAAAAACATCATTACTGTTATAACTAAATAACTAAAAAATGGTGGCTCTATATTGTTACTTTCAAATACCAATGCAAAATTTGGTATAACTGCATACATTATAAAAATAAGCGCAACAAACATCATAATTAATAGTATTGCTGGGTATATCATTATTGACTTTAATTTTGATTTAATCCTATAATCTCTTTCATAATAGTTGGACATATCTTTTAGTACACTACTTAGTTTTCCTGAATTTTCTCCACATTTTATCATATTACAAAAGAATTCACTAAATAAATCGCTACTTCTAAAAGAATTTTCTATTGAATATCCTTTTTTTATATTCCTTACAGTCAACAAAAGATTATCTCTAAATTTTTTCTTTTGCTGTTCTGATATTACTTCAAGTATTTTATCTATACCTGTACCAGAATCTAAAAGTATTGATATTTGACTACATATTATCCTAAGATCTTTACTTTTTATTTTCTTTTCTTTTTTTAATTTACTAAATGTAGATAAATCCAAATTATCTATTTCCTTAAATCTAATTTTTTTAAACCAAGTTCCGTACTTCTCTCTCATCTAATACACCATTTTCTAAAAGTTCTTTTATACTATCTTCAAAGCTAATCATGCCCGTCTTATTTGCTACATCTTTTATTCTAGATTTATCAAAGTTGTCTCTTATAGTTTCTTTTATATCTTCATTTATTTCCATAATTTCATGTATAGCTGTTCTACCAATATATCCTCTTCCATCACAGAATCCACATTTTTCAACAAGTCCAGGTATATTTTTACAATGACCGCATTTTTTTCTAACTAATCTTTGAGAAATAACACCTATTAAAGATGCTTTTATAAGATACGCTTTTACTCCCATATCATTTAATCTTATTATTGTAGACACCGCATCCTCTGTATGAATTGTACTTATAACTAAATGTCCTGTTATAGCAGCTCTGACAGCTATTTCAGCTGTTTCTGTATCCCTTATTTCTCCTATCATTATTATATCTGGATCTTGTCTAAGTATTGATCTAAGCCCTTTTTCAAAGGTTAATCCTATTTTCTCATTTACTTGAATCTGATTTATACCTTTTATCTTATATTCGATTGGGTTTTCAATTGTAGTGATATTTCTCTCTAAGTCCATAAGTTTTTTAATAATTGAATATACTGTTGTTGTTTTTCCACTTCCTGTGGGTCCACATATGAGTATTATTCCCGATTTCTTAGATATAATCTCTGATACAAGTTTCATTTCATCTTCAGTAAAGTCTGGTTTTGAGATATTTTCTATAAATATTTTCTTATTTAAAATCCTCATAACTATTTTTTCACCGTTTACAGTCGGTATAGATGAAACTCTTACGTCTACACTATTATCTTTATCCAATATTTCCAGCCTTCCATCCTGTGGTAATCTCTTTTCTGCTATGTCCATTCCTGATTTTAATTTAATAAAAGATACTACTTCAGGATAAAAAGCCATTGATATATTTTCATAAAGCTCTAGCTTTCCATCTCTTCTCATCCTAATTCTGAATTCTTCTTCAAAAGGTTCTATATGTATATCACTTATATTTTGCTCTATTGCAAATTCTGTCATATTCTTAAATAACTTTTGAGCCCTATCATCATTATTTTCCATTCTAGAATCATACCTTACACTTATTTTCCTTTTGATTTCTTCCTCATCACCCTTTACTATAATCGGTTCTTTACCAGTAGCCAAACGTATATCTTGTATGAGTTCCAGGCTTTCCTCGGATGTTTCTATTGTTATTGTAGAATCTGTTTCATCCAATAAATATGCATTGTATTTTATTGATATTTTTTTAGGTATACCAACTTTCAATGTCATCTCTCCCTTCCAAATCTCAAATAAAAAGTTATTCTACTTTTATTATGGTCATTTCTCTTTTTCATATTCACAATTTATTATTTTCAGAATATTTTCTGTTTCAGACCCAATTTCGACAAATTTCGACAAATTCCTACAAAGACTTTTGTTTCTTTTTTTGTTAAAATATATATATAAACTAAATCGATAATTGTGCACAATCATCATTTAGAAATTTTTTAATAGGGAGTTTCTACAATGATAAATTCTAAGAAAAGCAAATTCTATAATAAAGTTGTCAGCTACGATGAGATTATATCTTTAATCTCACTAGCTCAAAAAGGAGATTTAAAATCTAAAAACAAACTGATAAAACTAAACATAGGTCTAGTGAAAAAAGCTGTAGCAAAATTCTCTTTCAGCAGCTTAGATAGCGACGACCTTTACCAACTTGGCTGCATTGGGCTTGTAAAAGCTATTGAAAGATTTGATCCTGCTCTAGGAAATATGTTCTCTAGCTATGCAGTTCCATTAATTGAGGGTGAAATAAAAAGATTTTTGAGGGATGATGGAATAATCAAAATATCTAGAGAACTAAAGACCATAGGTTGGAAAGCAAAAAAATACAAAACACAATACTTCAAAAAAACAGGCAAAGAAGCCAGTCTACAAGCTCTATCCAAAGAGCTAAACATACCAATAGAAAAAATACAATCAGCTCTAATAGCACTATCACCTGTTGAATACTTCAACATATACGAATCTGATAGCGAATACACACAGTTAGATCTATCTAACAACATAATCATGGAAGACAGCATTCCATACACAGAACTAATAGAGCTCAATGAGATAATAGACGAACTACCAGACCTAGAAAAAAAGGTCATGAAACTGAGATACTTTGAAGACTTCACCCAAGCAAAAACAGGTGAAATCCTAGGTATATCTCAAGTACAAGTATCTAGAATAGAAAGAAAAGCTCTAATGCTTCTAAAAAAAGAATACACAAACTAAAAAAAGAGCTACCGCAAAACACCTTTTCAAGTGTTAATGCGATAGCTCATTTTTCTTTTCGGTTATCTTAGACTATATATTGGATTATGTTTATCTTTTGGTTTTTAGTATTATGTAAAAATTATTAATCTTAATCGGTTTTAATATAAGCTACTCTTATTTTCCGTAGTATACTTTTAAGTACATATCTTTTATTTCGCTCATTAATGGGTATCTTGGGTTAGCTCCTGTACACTGGTCATCAAATGCCTGTTCAGTCATTTCATCTAAAGTTTCTAGGAACTTAGCTTCATCTACACCAAATTCTTTTATAGTTTTTGGTATGTTTAATTTAGCTTTTAAGTCTTCTATTGCTTTTATTAAGTTATCAACTTTTTCTTTGTCAGTATTTCCTGTTATTCCACAGAATGATGCGAATTCTGCATATCTCTGTATTGTATCAGGGTATTTATACTGAGGGAAAGTACCCATTTTAGCTGGAGCTTCACAGCAGTTGTATTTTATTACTTCACATATTAATAATGCATTTGCTATACCATGTGGTATGTGGTGGAATGCTCCTAATTTATGTGCCATAGAGTGGCAAACACCTAAGAATGCATTTGCGAATGCCATACCTGCCATTGTTGAAGCTAAAGCCATTTTTTCTCTTGCTTCTGGATCGTGTGGTCCATCATTGTAAGCTCTTGGTAAGTAGTTGAATATTGCTTTACCTGCCTGTAATGCCATACCATCTGCTGGTTCTGTTCTTAACATTGATACGTAAGCTTCTAATGCGTGAGTTAAAGCATCTATTCCTGAAGCAGCTGTTAATCCTTTTGGCATCTGCATCATGTAGTCAGCATCTACTATAGCCATGTTTGGCATTAATTCGTAGTCAGCTAGAGGGTATTTTATACCTGTATCCTGATCTGTTATAACTGCGAATGGAGTAACTTCAGAACCTGTACCTGCTGATGTTGGTACTGCACAGAAGTAAGCTTTTTCTCCCATTTTAGGGAATGTATAAACTCTTTTTCTTATATCCATGAATCTCATTGCTAAATCCTGGAAATCTACTTCTGGATGTTCATATAATACCCACATTATCTTACCAGCATCCATTGCTGAACCTCCACCTACTGCTATTATTAGGTCTGGTTCAAATGCTCTCATTGCTTCTGCACCTTCTTTAGCACAAGCTAGAGTTGGGTCTGGAGCAACATTGTAGAATGTAGTTGTTACTATTCCCATTTCATCTAATAAATCTGTTATTGTTTTTGTGTATCCATTTTTATATAGGAATGAGTCTGTTACTATGAAAGCTCTTTTCTTATTCATTACTTCTTTGAATTCTTTCATAGCTACTCCCATACAACCTTTTTTGAAGTAAACTTTTTCTGGAGCTCTAAACCAAAGCATATTTTCTCTCCTTTCAGCTACAGTCTTGATATTGATTAAGTGTTTGATTCCTACGTTTTCAGAAACTGCGTTTCCACCCCAAGATCCACAACCTAAAGTTAGAGATGGTTTTAATTTGAAGTTGTATAAGTCACCTATACCACCCTGAGATGATGGAGAGTTTATTATTAATCTACAAGTTTTTAATGCATTAGTGAACTGATCTACTTTTTCTGGATGTCTAACTGTATCTACATATAATGCTGATGTATGTCCATATCCACCCTGTTCAACTAATCTTTCTGCTTTATATACTGCTTCGTCAAATGTTTTATATTTGTACATAGCTAAGATTGGAGAAAGTTTTTCGTGAGCGAAAGGTTCAACGAATTCTACTTCATCTACTTCTGCTATCATTATTCTTGCTGATTCTGGTACGTTTATTCCTGCCATTTTACCTATTGTACATGGTCTCTGTCCAACTATTTTAGCATTTACTGCACCAGCTTCATTAAGTATTATTTTTCTTATTTTATCTGCTTCATCTTTGTTTAGAACGTAAGCTCCTCTATATATGAATTCTTTTTTAACTTCATCGTATAATTTTTCTGGTACTATTACTGACTGTTCAGATGCACATATCATACCATTGTCAAATGATTTAGACATTATTACTGAACTTACAGCCATTTTTACGTCACAGCTTTCATCTAATATTGCTGGAACGTTACCTGCACCAACACCTATAGCTGGTTTTCCTGAAGAATAAGCTGATTTAACCATTCCAGGTCCACCTGTTGCTAATATTGTATCAGCTTCAGCCATTAATAAGTTTGTTAATTCTAGTGATGGTTCATCTATCCAAGCTACACATCCTCTTGGAGCACCTGCTTTAACAGCTGCTTCGTGAACTATTTTAGCTGCTTCTATTGTAGATTTTTTAGCTCTTGGATGAGGAGATATCATTATAGCATTTCTAGTTTTTAATGATATTAATATTTTGAATATAGCTGTTGATGTTGGGTTAGTTGTTGGTATAACTGCTCCTAAAACACCTATTGGTTCAGCTATTTTTTTAAATCCAAATGCTTCGTCTTTTTCTATAACTCCACAAGTTTTATCGTTTTTATATGCGTTGTATATATATTCAGATGCAAAGTGGTTTTTTATAACCTTATCTTCAACAACACCCATTCCAGTTTCTTCGTGTGCCATTTTTGCTAGAGGTATTCTAGCCTGGTTAGCTGCTGTTGCTGCTGCTAAGAATATTTTGTCTACCTGTTCCTGATTAAGTTTAGCTAACTCTTTCTGAGCTGCTCTTACTTCTGCAAGTCTTAATTCAAAAGATTCTTTGTCTTTTACGATTTCTGGGCTTACTACTTTTTCTTCAACTTTTTTAGCTTCCTTAGTCATCTGTTCGTCCTCCAATTGATAATTATTTTGTTAAATTTGATGTAATCATTGTTAATTTTTATCTACTTTTTAACAAAATTTTAATTATAGCTTTTTTCTATAAATCTTTGCTTTTCCAAAGCTTTTATCTTGTTTCTTTTCTTTCGATGAGTATATAATAGTCCTATTTTTATGATAAGTCAACACCTTTTTGATATTTTTTTATCATTCTTTTCTTTGAAGTTTTTCCTTATTTTAGACATTTCTGTATTTTGCAAGATGTCAATCGTTTTCCCTTTCAAGCAAAAATTTCAAAAATTTTTTCACTTTTTGATACCATATTTTTTTGAAGAATGACAAAGAATTCAGCCTAATATGTTATAATAAATTTATGAAATTCACAAATTCAAATTACTTAAATCGAAAGGAGATTATACCGATGAGTATATTAGTTTTCGGGCATAAAAACCCAGATACAGATTCAATTTGCTCTTCTATAGCTTATGCAAACTTAAAAAGAGCTTTAGGACAGGATGCAGTAGCTTGTGCATTAGGAGAAGTTAGAAAGGAAGCAGAATACGCTCTTAACTACTTCAAAGTAGATGCTCCTAAATTAATAGATGGAGTTAAAGCTCAGGTTAAAGATCTTTGCCTAGATACAGAAAACATATTAAATGTTTCATCTTCATTATTAGAAGCTTACAACCTAATGAACAACAAAGGTGTTGAAGCTGTTCCAGTTGCAGATGCAGAAGGAAAATTCGCTGGATGTGTATCATTAAAGAAAATAGCTGAAGAATTACTTCATCAGCACTTCAAAACAATAGACACTACAATAACTAACATATGCAAAAACCTTGATGGTTCTGTAGTTGTTAATTGTTCAGAAAAAATAAGTGGTAGAGTATTCACTCTTTCATTTGATATGGAAACAGTAATGGAAACTCTTGAATCAGGAGATATAGTTATAGTTGGAAATAGATTTGAAGCTATAGAATACGCTATAGACAACAAAGCTGCTTTAATAATACTTACTTCTAACACAGAAATATCTGATGAATTAAAAGCTAAAGCAGAAAGAAATGGTGTTTCAGTAGTTACGGTTGCTGCAAACAACTACAAAACTTCAAACACAATAAACCACTGTGCTTGCATAGAATCATTAGTTGAAGCTTGTGATTGTGCAGTATGTGAATGTGCTTATGCAGAAGACCTTGATCTTTGCGAAAAATGTCTTTACCCAGTTGTAAATGCTGAAGAAAAAGTTGTTGGTTTATTATCAGCTGCTGATGTAGCTAAATTACCTAAAAAAGACGTTATATTAGTTGACCACAACGAATATGGACAGAGTGCAGATGGACTTGAATCAGCTAATCTTCTTGAAATAGTTGACCATCACAAACTAGGTGGAATGAAAACAGATCTTCCTCTATCAGTAAGATTAATGCCAGTTGGATGTACTTGTACAATAATCTACAATATGTACAAAGAAAACAACGTAGAAATACCTACTGAAATAGCAGGACTTCTTCTATCAGCTATACTTTCTGATACATTAATATTCAAATCACCTACAACTACTGAATTAGACAAACAGGCTTGTGAAGACCTAGCTAAAATAGCTGGTGTTGATATGGAAAAATACGGAATGGACATGTTCAAATACGGAACTTCTCTTGACGAATTCTCAATAGAAGAAATAGTTAACATGGACTTCAAAAAATTCGATATGAGTGGTAAATCAGTTGGTATAGGTCAGGTATTCACTCTTGATATAGACTCTATATTCGCTAAACAGGATCAGTTCCTTGACTACATAAACTCTACTGATTTTGATTTATTAGTTCTTGCAGTTACTGATATAATCAAAGAAGGTTCTTACCTAATATACAAAGCTCCAGATGCTGTTATATCTGAAGCATTTAACGTTGAAGGAGCTCAGGGAGTATTCGTTGAAGGATGCGTTTCAAGAAAGAAACAGTTAGTTCCTGGACTTACTGCTGCAGTTAAAAACATGTAATTAATATTTAAAAATAAAAAAGAGCTACTTAAATAAAAATTTATAGCTAATATCTATCGGGGATTGAAAACATAGACAAACTCTTCTCCAGCTTCGACGTGTATACAAGTAAAATCTCTTATTTCAAAAAAACTGCACGTCTCCAGATTGTCGAACGAGTTTTGTCTATGTCTTTCAATCCTCCAAGTTAGATATTTTCCTATAAAAATTTAATTTAAACAGCTCTTTTTTTATTTTACAAATTTAACTTACATGTAAACATATGATTAAGCAAAATTCTTCTAAATCATCAAATTCTTACATATATAAGCATATTTATGCTATATCTCGCAGATTACAACTTTTTCTATATAATCTATTATTAATTTACTAGCTTATAAAGAGTGTATAAATCAATATTTTCCATCGCTAATGATTAACTTTCAGTATTGAATCTTATAGACAAAACGAACTCGACAATCTGGAGACGTGAGATTGATTTACAACAGAACATATTTCTATAACACACGTCGAAGCTGGAGAGGAGTTTGTCTATAAGTTCAATACTACTAGTAAACTAATAATGGAAAATATTAATTATACACTCTTAAATAGATAGTCATTAATAGTAGATTATATAGAAAAAGTGCTGTTACAAGAGAGTTACCAAGCTCGCATGTAACAGCACTTTTTATTTTATAAGACTCATTTTGGGGCGTTATAACATATAACTCCATACAGATAGGCATATTATCAACCAGCTCAGTTGTTGATTTTATGCATATAATTACTTTTACTTTTACCTTTCATGGGCTTAATCCCAGAATACCCAGTGAAAAGCTGTTTATTTGGTGTTATTCGGTTGAATTTCTACTACACATATAGTATACTTTTTTAATTGATATATTAAAAGCGACATTTTCTCATTATAGTTATGACAAAAATTAATATCAGGAGGGATACTTAATGGATATAAATACTTATAAAATATTTGTTACTGTTGCAGAAACAAATAACATTTCATATACAGCCGAGCTACTTGGGTATACACAGTCTGGTGTAAGTCACTCCATGAAGAGGCTTGAAAAGGAGCTAGGACTTCAATTATTCATTAGAGATAGATACGGCGTTCATCTTACGCCTATTGGGAGAGATTTTCTTCAAAAGGTGAGAGCTCTTATGTCTGAAAATGAAAAGCTAGAACAGTTTATATATAACATAAAAGGACTAGAAGTAGGTTCATTAAATATCGGTGCCCTTTCAAGTATTTCAGTAAACTGGCTACCAGATATAATAAATAACTTTAACATAGAGCATCCTAATATAACTATAAATTTAAAAGAAGGAGGCCTTTCCGATTTATATAATTGGGTTTCAGAATCAAAAGTAGACTTTGCTTTTTCAAGCTTGGATATTAAAGATAACAACAGAAATTTAGAATTCTTACCAATATCTTCTGATAAGTATGTTGCAATATTGCCAAATGAATATAACACAGAAAATATGAATAATTTCCCTATTTCGAAGTTTAACGGAGAGAATTTTATAATTCCTGATCTTTCCTATGATAATAGTATATTTGAGATATTAAAAAAAGAAAATTCAAAGCCTATATTTAGATTTTCATCTCAAAATGACTATTCTATCATTTCAATGGTTGAAAATGGCTTAGGACTTAGCATATTACCTGAGCTTGCTATAAAAAGAGAAAAGGATAGACTTAAATATTTGCCCTTAGAACCCAGTTACAATAGAAAATTGGGAATTTATATGAAAAAATTTAAAGACCTCTCTCCAGCTGCAAAAACATTTATATATTTTGTAGCAAGTTATTTTGACATACCATACGATAATTTAAAACTAAAATAAAAAGACAAATAAAAAATACTGCCACAGAACACCTTTAAAAGGTGTTCTTGTGACAGTACCT
>Oklahoma_p2__coassemble_1201_pt1 | contig 16750 bp, 14 predicted proteins | sample Oklahoma_p2__metabat2_high_PE_021 | metagenome-assembled genome bin Oklahoma_p2
TCAAAAACTTTCTTTAAATAAATTATACCAAAATTAAAACATTCTTTCACAAAATATTTTCTAAAGATTCTAAAATATAAAATAAATAAATTTATTTTTATTAAATATTTTGTACTATAAAAGGGAGGTCATATATACTAACAACAATAATACTAAAGTAATTGTATGTACTCCTCCCTTTTATATTCTTTTATTTATTTTTATATTAAATTTAAATCATTCAGATATTATTTACTCTACTTAAATCATTCTAAAAAACTATATATAATAAGCAAAAATCGCCTAAAATATTGAATTCATTTAAAAACCTAATTCACATAAATCATCTCATTGACAAGCTGAAATACCGAGGTATATACTGAAAATATAGAAAAGTGAATCAGATTCTCTTTTTATTCAATGCCTGCTTTATGAGCTAAATCTAGCAATATTTCTCTGGTTGTAACCTCATCAAAATACAAATTTTGATTAAGAATACTACCTGATGCATAAGCATTTATAATTGCATGAATAGTACTTGCATAAGTGCGTAATCTATTGTGGTCAACAGACGGATATTCACGTTCTAATAACATAACAAGCATGTCATTAAAACTGCCTGCATTGTTTGGAATATCATTTTTACTACTTGTAATCATGCGAGTTACACTGGCATTGTAATAACATTTAAACATGGGATGTTCGTAGTATTCTTTATTACGCAAAAGAAGATAGTCAATCGACTCTTCTAAAGTAGTTGTTTTCATAGCTCCGTCTATGGATTCTTGAATATAATCTTGAAGAAATTCATTCCATAGTTCAATTAAAATATCTGATTTACTCTTATAATGACGGTAAAATGCACCAATAGAATATCCTGCCATTGTTACAATATCCTCGATACTTGTATTATCAAACCCTTTTTCAAGGAAAAGTGTTCTGGCAGAATTTAAAAACTGTTGATGAGTGCGTTCACTTTTTTTTGCTTGTAACATTATTGTTCAACCTTTCTTTTTAATTTATCGTTATTAAATTATAGCAAATGTGAAATTCTGATGCAAGAAGCTGCTTTTTGTGTACAATTAACAAAACTTATATAAAATTAAAAGCAAAATAATTGCATTAGGTAAAAGAAAAACAAACTTATAAAATCTAGGATTGCAACAGAAGGGAGTTTTAAGTAATGAGATGTAAAGGAAAAATAGCTTTAGTAACTGGATGTACTAATGGAATCGGTAAGGAAACTATGTATAAGTTATTAGAAGAAGGCGCAGATGTTTATATGCTTGTACGCCGCGTTGAATATGGTGAAGAACTTGCCAAAGAAACAGAAGGAAAATACCCTGGAAAAGTTAGAAAGGTTATTTACTTCCAGTGTAATAAGCTAGAAACTATTGAAAGTGCTATTAAAACTGCTTATGAAGATGCAGGACGTATTGATATATTTATCAATAATGCTATCGGTGGTCCAACAATGGCTAAGGATAATACAACAGTTGTCGACACTAGCCATGAAACATGCATGGGAATAATGGAAGGAATACTTGGCGTAAGTGCTGAATGTTGTAGAGTTGTTATTCCTCTTATGATTAAAGGCGGTGGAGGATCAATTGTCAATGTATCCTCATCAACTTCTGTTCAGGCTGATGTATCTCGTACTTATTATGGAGTGGCAAAAGCAGCTTTAAATATGCTAACTCAGCAGATTGCTGTTCAGTATGGAAGACAAGGTATTAGATGTAATGCTGTTCTTCCAGGATTTACAGTATCACAGGCAACAGAACGGGCACTTCCTGAAGAATTTAAAGAAGCGTGGTTAAAACACACATTAATTCGTCGTCTTGGTGAACCTAGAGATCAAGCTAATGCAATTGTATTCTTTGCTTCTGATGAATCTTCTTGGATTACAGGACAACTTATGGAAGTTTGTGGTGGTTACGGATTAGCAGCACCTATGTTTGGCGACATTGTAGAATAAGGGAGGAATTATCATGACAATAAAATATCCATTACTTTTATCACCAGGAAAAATTGGCTCAATTGAACTTAGAAACAAAACTGTTATGAGTGCAATGGGAATGAATCAATCAACAAATGGTTTTGTAAATGAAGCAGTAATTAATCATTACGCTGAACATGCAAAAGGTGGCGTAGGATTAATTGTTGTAGAAGTAACTTGTGTAGATTCACCAGTTGGTCTAAACACTGCAAATATGTTAGTAATTGACGATGATAAGTTTATACCAGGAATGACTAAACTTGCTGATGCAATTCACAAAGAAGGCTCTAAATGTGTTCTTCAGATTAGTCATACAGGACGTGGTGCACGTCGAGCAATCACAGGACATCAGCCAGTAGCTCCAAGTGCAGTTGCAATGCCTTACTCTTTTATGATGGGCTTAGAAAATGAAGAACCTAGAGAATTAACAATAGATGAAATTCATGAAATTGAAGAAAAATACGCTCAAGCTGCTCTTCGTGCGAAAAAAGCAGGATTTGATGGTGTAGAAATCCATAGTGTTGGATATTATCTTGGAGAACAATTCCTTTCTTCTACTGCTAATGTAAGAACTGACGAATACGGTGGCAATCCAGAAAATAGAGTTCGTTTCCATTTAAATATTATTAAAAGAATTCGTGAATTATGCGGAGATGATTTTACTATTATTGTAAAATATAGTGCTATGGAACGTGGTGAAGATGCTGGTATTACTATGGAAGATGGAATTTATTATGCAAAGAGATTCCAAGATGCTGGTGTTGATGCACTAGAAGTTCTAGCTGGAACATGGAAAAAAGAAGCTAGCATGGAAGATCTTCCTGATTCTGCATCTAACTATTGTCAGGCTGTTGGACTTTGCCAGGCTTTAAAATATGGTATCTTAAAAATGACTGGTAAACCTGCTACTATTGCTATGATTGGTGGTGGACGAGCACAGAATCCAGACATTGCTGAAAAAGCCTTAGAAGATAAACAATGTGAATTTATTTTCCTTGGACATTCATTATTAGCAGAACCAAACCTTGTTAATTTAATTATAGAAGACCGTCAAGATGAAATCCGTCCTTGCATAGGATGTGGAACTTGTGTTGACACTCAGTTACAAAGCGGTGGAACTTGTTGCTGTTCTGGAAATGCTGTCATTGGACAAGGAAGCAATGATTATACAATAACACCTGCTGAAGAAATCAAAAATGTAGTTGTAATTGGTGGTGGAGTTGCTGGTGTAGAAGCAGCTCGTATTGCAGCAAAAAGAGGACATAAAGTATCTCTTTACGAAAAAGATGATAAAATCGGTGGACAACTTTACTATGCTGTAAAACCTCCTCACAAACAAAACATGGAACCATTAATTCCATATCTAGAAAGACAGCTAGAAGTAACAGGTGTTGATGTTCACTTAAATACAGAAATTTCTGCAGAAGAAATAATAAATATGAGTCCAGACGCAGTAATATGCGCAACTGGTGTGCATCCTGCTAAACTTTCTATACCTGGTTTTGAACACGCTGTAAATGCAAAAGAAGTTCTTGACGGAAAAGAAGTAGGCGAAAAAGTTGTAATTATCGGTGGTGGAAGTGTCGGAATTGAAACTGCTGAACTACTTGCTTCAATGGGTAAAAAAGTTACAATTATTGAAATGATGGATAAATTAGCAGATAAAATGGTAAATGTAACAAGAACAATAGTATTAGGACATCTACGCGAATACGGTGTTGATTTCAAAACTTCTTGCCTATGTCAAGAAATTAAAAATGACTCCGTAGTATGCAAAGAAAAAGATGGAACTATTGTCGACATCCCTGCTAATGACGTTATAATTGCAATAGGAGATCGTCCAGAAACATCTCTATATGAAGAACTAAAAGGACGCATCCCAGAAGTTTATAACGTTGGAGACAGTGCAAGTGGCGGAACAATTGCTAAAGGTGTAAACCAGGCATACAACTGTGCATTGAATTTATAAATAAAAAGGTTGTTTTATATATATTAACACTAAAAAAGGCGATAGAAATATCGTCTTTTTTTGTATCTATAACCCTTAATTAATATAAAATATTAAATTTGCAGAAATTACTCATGTAAGAATCTCCTCTATTTTATATATTATATATAACAATAATCTATTAAATGAAAGGAGTTATGATCTATGTATAAAACTAAAAATGCTATTGAAGTAATAAATTTAAAAAAGACTTTTAATAGCAGAGTATTATTTGATAATTTTAATTTGAATATAAAAGCTAATACTATTCATGCTATTATTGGTCCAAATGGTTCTGGTAAAACTACTTTGCTACGATTAATTACTGGTATATATCAACCAAATGAAGGAAAGATTAATATTAATGGAAAATATGCAATGCAGCTTGAAAATGACTATTTATATGATGAAAAAACAGGTATAGAAAATATCAAAATCTTTGGTAAGTACTTTAATTTTAATATAGATGAATCCCTAAATAGTTATTCTTCACAACTAGGATTAACAGAACATTTAAGTAAACGTGTTAGTAACTATTCTAAAGGTATGAAAAGAAAGTTATCACTACTAATTGTTATTCTAATGGAGCGAGATATTATAATAATGGATGAACCAACATCGGGCGTTGATCCTATATCTAGGATAGAAATTAGAAAGCTAATTGAGAACTTGAAATCTAATGGAAAAACTATTATTATCACATCACATGACCTTAGTGAAATTGAAAAATGTGCTGATGATATATCTATGATTAAGAATGGAAAACTATTATTTAATAAAGATATTCGTGAAATACAAGGTCAATCATTGGAAGAAATCTTCATAAAGGAGGGAAAATCAAATGAGTAATATTGGAAAAGGTTCAAGCTACTATATCACTAGAAGTAAAAGTATTTTTATCGATAATATAATTATTTTTGTATTGGCTATTTTTATGACTCTTGCTATGCAAATGGATTCTCTTCAATCTAGAGGTGACAATTATTTGTTGTTAATGCTCTATGCAATTATTTTTGGACTTACATCTTTACAAGCTAGTTCTATGGTTGTAGATTTAACAGCAAAAGATAAATTGAGTCGAAGAATTGAATTTTTTATAGGTTCAGGAATTGATATAAAAGAAATTATAAAAAATTATTCAATACAGATTTTCCGTTTTTCAGGTCTTATACCTTTCTTTATTTTTATGAGTTGTTATTATTTCATAAATTGGAAAATTGGCTTTAAAACTATTGTATTTGTTTATCTTAGTACTATTATTCTCAACTTTTGTGAAATTCTAACTTTGAATATAATCGTCCTTGATGTAAAACGAGTAAAATTATTTAAAAATATTCTATTCTTCGGTAATTTTGCACTCGTTTATTTAATTTCTATGTTATCTGAAAAAATTATCTTATTTGTAGATCAATATCATATCGGTGTTGAATATTTTATCATTGCAATAAACTTTATACTTTGCATAATATTTATAATAATTAGCTACCTAAAGCTTCACAATATAAACAACGAGACTATTATTAGGAGTGATAGCGAATGGATTTAATAGTTTTAAATATTAGAAAGATATTAAATTGGAATTTTATATTCATGAGTTTAATAGCAACTTTCTTTGGAACACTTTCTTTAATGAATTTAAATGATTTTTCAAAAGAAATTTTATTTAATCTTAATATAGAATACCTTCTACTTGATGGATATATATGTTTATTTATATTCTTTGCCAGTGAAATAAGCAAATCTATGCTGCAAGAAGAAAAAATTACAAGGAGAATAAAATGGAAACTTGCCAATGGTATAAAACTTAAAAGTATAATAATTGAAAATACTCTATCTTTATTACTAGCAACTATTCTCCTTTTATTTCCACTTCTTTTTATAGTTTGTATTAACATGCCAAATATTATATTATTATTAAACACTTATTTCCTGATCCTTTGTATGTTATATTCTTTATTCATAAATATTATTATCCTTTGGATCAGAAATATGAATTGGTTTAAAACTATTCCTGTATTTGCAACACTAGTTCATATTCTTATAACTATTTTAAAATATATTTTATTTATAAAAACTGAAAATGCATTGGTATTGCTATTATTTTCTTTAGTGAGTATAATATTTTTGACTATATGTATTTTATGTTTATTAAATAAAGAGCATATTGTATCATCATACTTTTAAACAACGATTTTTCGTAGAGAGGAGAAATATTAAATGAAAGATAAGCACTTTTATACATACTTATTTCTTCATGCAGGGATTATTGCTTTATGGGTTATGCTTGATAAAATGAATAAAGTAATTACACATAATGGAACGATTAATTTATTATCAATTGCTATATTACTTTATTATTTCAATTTACTCTACCTTCATGTAATGGCATCCAGCCAAGAAACAACAATATTTGAATATAGTTGGAATATTCTTTCTATATCATTTATTGCATCTTTAATGTATAGTAGCTTTTCTAGTTTATATGCTTGTGTATTTCTATTTTTCGAATTACTTTTAGGTATAATGATAATAAAAACTAACTCAAGTAAAGGAAGGATAATTAGTTTTTTATTTGGAAGTTTGGCTATTACAATGTCATTTTTAAATCTAAAAATTCTTTCTACTATAACTATGTTATCAGGCATATTCTTAGGAATTTTTATTGATTATAGATATATAAATCTTAAACAAATTAATATTCTTCCAATTGCTCAAACAAAAGCAAAATATATTCTTGTTTTTATAATTCCGTTATTTACAGTTGTATTCTTCTGCTTTGGTTTATCTACACTGCAAATCAATGTATTTTTTCAACTTATAATGCTGTTATTTGAAACTTTTGCGATTATTCATCTTGATGATATGGAGGATCATTATAATGAATTAACAAAGTACTATGAATTAACTAATTATATTGCAAATGAAAGGGATGATTTTTCAAGAATACTCCATAATGATGTTATTCAAGATATTTGCGCTGCCAAAAATCTTTTGTCACTTCGTTCACCAGATATTAATAATACAAAAGTTATATTATCTGATTTAGAGGTTAGAGTTAGAAACATGATGAATTTCTATTCTTCTAATATATTTAATGGATACTCTTCATGGGAGCATATTGAATACATATTTACCTCTATAAAAAAACTATATCCAGATAAAAATATACTCCTAGATTTTAATATTGATAAGGAATCAATGATTGCTTTAAAAAAATATAATAACTTAAATCAAACTATGCAGATAATTAAGGAACTTGTAAATAATATTTATAAACACGCTAATGCAACTTTTATCTATTTAGAAATATCTCTAAATGAAGATGATAATATCGTAATTACTTGTGAAAATGATGGTGTGAAACCAGGTGATATTGAAAGCATCCGTTCTTCAAAAGGAGGTCTATTATTTTTAACGCTTTTAATAAAAGGTGCTGGAGGTAATATTAATTACTTAGAAAACAATGGTATTCTAACCACAATAGTTGTTTTAGGAGGATAAAAAATGAAAATATTGTTATTTGATGATCACAAAATATTTGGAGAAAGTCTAAGTAAACTTTTAGAAGATAGCAATGAAATCTCTGTCTGCTACTATGTAAGTAATGAATCAGACTTTTGGGATATTCTTTCTAAAGATATGTGGGATATTTTATTGCTTGATGTCAATCTACGAGAAAAATCAAATTGTTCTGGTATTGATTTAATAGAAAGTATATATAATAAACAGCCAGATTTGAAAATTGTTATGCTTTCTTCATATGATATGCCAATTTATAAACAAGAAGCCATTAAAAAGGGTGCAGTAAGCTATATTGACAAATCCGCTTCTTCTGACGATTTAATAAAAAAGCTTATTAATATTAATAATGGTTATAAAACTACTCTACCCCCTCTAATAGATTCACTAACTGAGCGTGAAGTAGAAATTATTAAAGCCATTGGAACCGGAAAAAGTAGGCATGAAATAGCTAAAAATTTATATATTAGCGAAAGAACTCTTTATAATCACCTCCAAAATATTTATGAAAAGTTAGGGGCTACAAATTCTATTGAAGCTTATAATAAGGCTATTATTTTAGGATATATTGATCCTTTTATATAACTTTCTATTAAATTTTTCTAAATATTCTAAAGATAAAATAAATATTTCAGTATATTTATTGTCTACTGGATTATTTGCGATTATAATGTAAGTAAATAAAAATAATTTTTAACTTAGGAGGTGTTCCTAAATGAGTAAAAAAGATAGATTTGAAGTTATTTATCAAGAAACAGGTTTAAAAAGCGAAAAAACAATATTAGTTGACAAAGAAACAGGAATAAACTATCTCTTCATCGCAAATGGATTCGGTGTAGGCTTAACACCTCTATTGGATGAAAATGGAAAACCTGTTATTACAAAATAAATCAATTCAAAATTTGCGAGTGTAAATAAAAACTGATAAAAAGGGAGGATGTATATGCAAACAACGACAATGCAGCTTGACTGCCTGGAGTGTTTTGCATATACTCCTCCCTTTTCCCAGTTTCCTATTTATCACTTATAATTTTTCCATCACTAATAGTCACTATTCTATCCGCAGTTTCCGCAATTTCCTGGTTATGAGTTATCATTACAAGTGTCCGTCCAAAATCATTGACAGTATCTCTAAGCACCTGCATAACCTCCTCAGTTGTCTTGCTATCAAGATTTCCAGTCGGCTCATCAGCAAATATAACTGATGGTCTATTAGAAAGTGCCCTAGCTATTGCAACCCTCTGCTGCTGCCCACCTGAAAGCTCATTTGGAAACTTCTTAACCTGTTCCTCAAGTCCCATACTTTTTATAATACTATCAATATATATTGGATCTTCCTTTGAGCCATCCAAAAGAATTGGCAACACAATATTGTCGTATACACTAAGCACAGGAATTAAGTTAAAACTCTGGAATATAAATCCAAATTCCTTTCTTCTTATCTTAGAAAGCTCGCTATCACTCAGTTTGTATAAATCTTCATCCCCTAGAAAAACTTTCCCATCTGTAGGCTTATCAAGTCCAGCTATACAGTGAAGAAGTGTACTCTTTCCTGATCCAGATGTCCCTATTATCGCTGTAAATTTTCCATTTTCAATCTCTAAATCTATTCCATCTACAGCTTTAACAAGGCTCTCATCTTTTCCGTAGTATTTTTTCAAACCTTCTATCTTTAACGTCTTTTTCATAAAATCTCATCTCCTCTATATTCACCAAAATTTATTTAGCGAATAAAATTTATCTGCCATTTATTTACGATTAGATTAACATTTTAAATATTTACCTTCAATACATACTGCCTAAACGGTATAAAAATCGGTACAAATGGCAATATAAAGTCTAAAATCAATTTCTTCTATCAAAATTTAATCATCTAAATCCCTAATTCCATCTGCTATTTCCTTGTTTGCAAATTCTCTATTTGCTAGAGAAACTGCAACCAAACAAGCTATAATTGTAGTTATTACAAACACAAGTGCTCCACCAGTTGGGAATGTAAAGTCCATAAAATGCTCTATTCCGAAGTTTACATACGCATCATTGTGCCATTTAACCATTTTTAAAAGACTTAAAACAGCTATTGCTATTCCCACAACTGAGCTAAGTACACCATAAGTTAATGCTTCAAATCTATTCATTTTCTTCATACCTGAAACATCCATTCCAAGTGCTCTCATTGTAAATATCTCTTTTCTTCTAATTATTAAATTGGCTCTAACTGTGCAGAATATGTTTAAAATAGATATAAGCACGATAAGAATTAAGCTTATTATCGCTTCTTTTCTCATTTCCAACTCTGCCAACCTTTGCTCTTCTTCAAAATCAAATCTGTTGCTTATCCGGGCTGGTATATTATCCTCAACATAGTCTATAACCTTTTTATTTTCTGCATCAGTATTTGAAGCTTTAAGGTTTATTCCTATTTTATTAAATGTTTCTCTTCCAAATATAGCTTTCATATTGCTATCAGATGTTATCAGTTCCACCCTAGATGGAAGTAGCTGATCTCCATAGCCTAGCCAACTTTGAGATATAAGCGCACCTACTCTGACATTTATTGTTTTTCTCTCAATCTTATCTCCTTTGTGATAATTTACATTTATCGGAATTATATCGCCAACTTTAAGTCCTTCAATAACCTCGTGATATGTGTGTGTATCTATAGGGTCATAGAAATAATTAAGAACTGCAACATTTACATATCCATCTTTTGTCTGTTTTATACTATCAAGAGATCCATCTTTTATATAACCTTTCATTCTTTCGTCAATTCCTTCATTAGTGTAAAATCTCATGTGGCTTAAAAGGTCTATATTCTCTGTTTTCTTTATTCCGTAGTATTTTAAAGCTCTTTTGTTTGCACTTCCATTTTTAAGTTGCACATTTGCCTCTCCGTCAAATCTTGCATTTATAGATTTGACTTCATTCATTGCCTTCAGATTTTCAACATACTTCTTATCAATTCCAAAAGTATCTATATCATTGCTTACTCCAGGAGTTGCTTCTATATCGTATTTATAATATATATCAGTTATATTATTGTCTATTTCTCCCATCATCGAAGTAAATGTGTTCATTATCATATATCCGCCAAGTGCTATTGAGATAACAGAAATCAATGTTCTACTCTTTTTAAGAGTTAGATTTCTCATTCCCATGTATCCATATATTCCAAATACTTTCTGTAAAAATCTTCCAAACACACCCTGTTTTTCTCTTCTCTTATGTGTTGAAATATCTCTAACTGCATTTAAGCTAGATACTCTTCCTATTTTAATAATCGGCGGAATAGTTGCTATTACTACAGAAATCAGAGATACAACTACTGTCTGGACTAGTATTCCACTTTCTATGTATAGCTTAGGTTTTATTTTAAGGGCAGTTAAACTAGAATCCTTAAACACCATTAATCCAACTTTTGAAAATACTATTCCAGCTAATATCCCAAGAATTGTTCCTATTACTGCAATTATAGCTGATTGGTAGATTATCATCATTCTAACCTTGTTCTTAGTAGCTCCAACTAGTCTAAGTAGGCTAACTTCTCTTATAATTTCTCCCCACATTATGTTGAATATATTAAATATAAGAAGTATTACAGTTAGCATTATAATTATATTGCTTTTGTCGTACATATTTTCAAGTGAAAACTGTATATTTGAAAGTTCGCTTATATAGTTGCTGTTTGGATAGAATGTAGGTCTTCCTATTCCATTTCTCATAGCAACCTGTTCTACCTTATTTCCAACAGCTATACTTTCTCTAAATGACTTAGCCTTATCAGTTTTAAATTTTACTATAGAGTCGTAAGTTACCGCCTCATCTGGAATTATTCTCTGGTTTTTTGTAAATGAAATTCCCTGTAATTCATCGCTGCCATTTCCATAAGTGTACGCTATCCGGCGACTCATCTCTGCACCTACTTCAACAGCTCCTCTTATATTGTCCTCGTATTTTCTTTTTACAATTCCTACAACCTTGAATTTTTTCTTCTCTGTAAATAACTGCTCTTTCCCATTTTTATCTGTATATTCTTTTTTAAGAGTTACAGTTATTTCTTTTCCAAGCTTGTCCTTTATTCCAAAAATTTTTGCTGCTTCCTCGTCTAACACGATTTCATTGTTGTTTCTGGCTTTTCTCCCAACAAGCTCCTGAGATTTCATAGAGAAATAGTATGGTGCTGAGACATATTTTCCTTCAAAAGACTTTAGCTCTGTCTTTAGACCATTATCTGTTACTATCTCACCTAAGTTTTGAACATCGTCTATTGCTGAAATATCTTTATCTCCCATTAGTTTGTTCAACTGATCTAAAGTTATTCCAACGTATTCTGTGTGATAGCTTCCGTATACTTTTTTCAGTGCATTTGCTTTGTTCATACTTTGAGAAATTCTTACTGTGTTTAGCCCAAATATCAGAGCAATCGCAGCAATTACCCCTAAAAACATCATCACAGTTCTATTCTTGTTTTTAGTAAGGTATTTGATTGATAGTTTAGAGTATATATTTTTCATGTTCTCACCTCTTTTTTCTTGTGTATACGGCGTAAATTATTTCAACTACAGCCAATATTGCCAGTATTACAATAATTATTTTTCCTTTATTGCACAATTTTTCTGAATCAATGCTTATTTTTGAAAGTTTATTTATGTAGTTACTATTTGGATATATTTTATTTTTTCCTATTTTACTTCTAGCACCTACCTGCTCAACTTTCTTTTCAATATTTTTATTTAACTCAACAGAATTTTCTTTTCCTGTTTTAAATCTTAATATCACATCGTATGTAACAGCCTCATCTGGAATTAGCTCTTGTCCTTTATTCCAGATAAGACCTTGCACGTTTTCATTACCATTTCCGTAAGTGTAAGCTATCCGTCGATTTGTATTAGACTTGATTTTTACATCATCTTTTATATTGTCCTCGTATCTTTTCTTTACAAATCCGACAACTTTGAATTTCTTATTCTCTTTAAATGTCTTCTTTTCTCCGTTTTTATCTGTGTATTCTTTTTCAAGATTTACATTAATTTCTTTTCCAAGATCGTCACCTACTCCCAAAATCTTTGCTGCTTCTTCATCTAGTACAATCTCGTTGTTGTTTCTAGCCTGTTTCCCAACAAGCTTTTGAGATTTCATAGCAAAATACTGTGTAGTTGCGTAGTATCTTCCTTCAAATGACTTTAATTCAACTTTTGAACCACTATCTGTTGAAATTTCTCCTAAGTTTTGAACGTTGTCTATTCTTTCAATATCTTTTTCTTTGAAAATACTCTGAATCTGTTCCTCAGTTATACCAACATATTCTGTATGGTAACTTCCGTATGAATTTTGTATTTCATTTGCTTCAGTTTTGCTCTTTGAAATTTTTACCGCATCTACTCCAAGTATTATTACAACCGCTATTAAAACAAATATAAATACCATAAGCATTTTATTTTTGGTAAGTTTTTTTAAGTTTGTATTTTTCATATTCTCACCTCTTTTTTAGAAAATTTTTTAGAATTTATTTGTGTGATTGATTAATTAAATAATATCACTTTATTTTTTCTATATTCTAAATTTGGTCTGAACGGTATAAAAATGTGCCTGAATGGTAATTTTATATACCTTTTTTTATCATTTCATTTATCATAGAATCAAATCCCGAACTATTAAACATAAACAATACTATATCTGCATCGCTCTCTTTTATAATCTCTGTATAACTTTTTTCTATATCTGATATATTTCTAGGATCAACTAATTCTGTTTCTTTAAAGAAATCTCTAAATAGCCAAGTAGTCGCTCCTTGCATAGAATCTCTAATCACCAATATCTTTTTGTCTGAAAATGCATCATCATTCTTTATTTTTAATATATTCATCTGTGCTCCACGAGAATATGCTCCTCCATAATCCCACTCTTTTTCATGTCTACTCGTAGCGATTACATCTTCTTCTTTAACTTTTTCTCCATTTAAAAAGTATTCAGCATTGTTATTTTTATTTTCTTTAATAGTAAAATAATCTGGGTACTCTTTTTCTCTTACAACCATACATATATTTTTGTTATAACTACCATTAAATTTTTTACTATCCACAGTTATTTCTTTATACTTATTAAAAATATTTTTTAAATTTTCTGAACTTATATCCAAATCCATCTCTTCTATAATTCTTTTAAATCCTTCAAATGCCCCTTTACCATTCCAATGGTGGTCAGTTTTAAAATACATACTTTCTAATTCTCTTTTATTAAATTTGTTCATCATATAGTCATCCATCTCTATATAATTTACAACTTCCTTATTAAGCTTATCCTCAAATCCCTTAATATTTTTATCTATACTGCTTGTTTCTATGTACTTTGGATAAATATGTTTAAGTACATTAGTTTTATGTGGTGTCATAGCAAAATAAACATCCTTACCTTCAATTTTTCCCACATTAGCCAATTTATTTATAGCATTTGAATATCTATTAAGTCGCTTTTCATTAAATACATTTGGAAACTTTCCCAAAATCCAGTTATCCTCTACAACATAGTAATTTCCTACTTCTGTCTTATTTAAAATATAGTCTGTAACTGTATTTACACCTATTAAAAAATCTCTAAATACAAATTGGTCATTATAATAATCTTCATATTCTTTTGAAAATTTTTCTCCGTCTACTTTTTCTAAGCTTGGTCTTTTGCTCAAAGTTCTGTTTTCCACTTTACTGTATTCTTTATCTGGAAAAGCTATATTAAATACAAAAAATGTAAATATTATAATCAAAAAAGGAATTATTATATACCTATTCTTTTTCATTTTTCAATTATTCTCCCTTCAATATTTTTTAGAATCTAAAATATAAAAACGGATTGTATGTAGAACTACAAAGCATTATTGTAGATACTAATACACACATACTCAGACTTAGTCCGTATAAAATCTGTAAACTCTTACTTTCATTTACATCTATTTTTGAATTTATATATTCTTTTGCTATTTTTACTACTGGAGTTGATAGTATCATAGCTGCTATTATCACATACCAGTAGTCTATGATGTATATGTATAGTTGATTGCTTGCTATTGGATTGTTTGATAACCCAAACATAACTTTGTAAAATTCTATTGCATCTCCAATTGTTAAAGATCTAAATATTACAAACAATAATGTTACTGTAGCTAATACATATATGTGTCTAAAAATATTAGACCTTTTTCCTAGCCATTCATTTAAAAAAGCTCTCTCCATTGCTATTATCAATCCATATAAAAGTCCCCATATTACAAATGTCCATTCTGCTCCATGCCACATTCCTGTTAAGAACCAGACTACAAATATATTTCTATATATTTTTAACTTCGATACCCTACTTCCACCTAGTGGTATATAAACATAATCTCTAAACCAACTTCCTAAAGATATATGCCATCTTCTCCAAAATTCTGAAATACTTTTAGATATATATGGATAATTGAAGTTCTCTAAAAAATCAAATCCAAACATTTTTCCAAGACCAATAGCCATATCTGAATATCCACTAAAATCAAAATATATTTGTAATGTATAGCAGATTATCCCCAACCACGATTCCAATACTGATATATTTCCAATAGCTGCATTAAACACTCCATCTGCTACAACAGCCAATTGATTAGATAATATGACTTTTTTCCCTAAACCTATACAAAATCTATTTACACCATCAGCAAATTTTTCTTCTGAATGAGTTCTTTTATTAATTTGGTCTGCCACAGTCTGGTAGCGTACTATAGGTCCTGCTACAAGCTGAGGGAATAGTGCAACATAAGTTCCAAAATCTATCACACTTTTTTGAGCCTTTGCATCTCCTCTGTAAATATCTATTGTGTATGACATTGTCTGGAATGTATAGAAAGATATTCCTATTGGAAGAGGTAAATGAAGTAAAGGAATATTTGTGTTGAATACAATATTTACATTAGATACTATAAAATCCGCATATTTGAAAAATCCAAGCAAACTTAAATTAATAATCGCCGAAGATATTACATATCTAAATGCCTTTTTTCTATTTCCTTTATTTAAATTTTCTTCTACTTTCATTCCATGTGTATAATCCACAATTGTTGAAAATATCATAAGTAAGACATACACAGGTTCTCCCCAAGCATAAAAAAGCAAACTCATTATGAAAAGAACAATATTTTTCCACTTATCTTTTGCCCCATAATACATTAAAAGTGTTATAGGTAAAAATAAAAATATAAAAAGTAAGCTACTAAATACCATATTTATTCACACTCCTCATTTAACTATTCGATAAAATCATATTATCATTTTATTTTTTTTAATAGTTAAATTTTGCGCGAATGGTATGAAAATGTGCCTAAACGGTAAAAAAAATAGATAAAATCAAAATTTGCTAATCTTTTGTTATTATGAAAGCATATGAGATATAGACAAACTTCTCTCCAGGCTTCGACGTGCGTGTATGTAAATTGCTTTGTTGTAATTAAAACCCACGTCTGCAGATTGTCGAGAGAGTTTTGTCTATATAACTCATATGCTACATACTATCAATAGTTTTAGTAAAATTTGATTTTATCCACTTTTTTAGTTAATAAATTTATAAAAGATTATAACTAACAAAAGAAACTTATTGCAATATTATACTAACAGTTCCCAAATTTTTTTCAAAATCTTACACTTTGTAAACTTATTGAAATATTAGAATAAAGTAACTACACTTTATTTTTAAATAGATTTGTAATTTTGATGTTGATCAATCTTGTAACTGCTAAAGTATCTTGTATTGCAGTCAACTTTTATTGTTTAATCTTTTATGAATTTAGTATGTAATTAGAGAATTGTATAAATCGAATTTTATAGGGATAATATCTAACTTAGTGGATTGAAGTACATAGACAAAACTCTCTCGACAATCTGGAGACGTGAGGAATTTTTGCAACAGAACTTTTTACTTGTACACACGTCGAAGCTGGAGAGAAGTTTGTCTATGCACTTCAATCCCTGAGAGTTATTAACATATAAATTTTGATTTATCCACTTTTATACAGATAGTAAATTTATAAAAGATTATAATAAGAAAAGGACTGTTGCAATTTATGCAACAGTCCCTCCATTTCCATTAATTTAAAGGTATTAATATTTTTATTATAAATTTATCATCATCATAGTCTATCACAACATCTCCATCATAAGCTTTTGCAGATGTTTCAATGCTTCTAATTCCAATTCCATGGACAAAGTTATCCTTTTTCTCTGTAATAAATCTACTTCCTGCTCTTT
>Oklahoma_p2__coassemble_1213_pt1 | contig 16595 bp, 16 predicted proteins | sample Oklahoma_p2__metabat2_high_PE_021 | metagenome-assembled genome bin Oklahoma_p2
CTCCAAAATTGGACGATGAAAAACCAGCAAGAAGAATTGGATTTAAGAACAATGTTGGCGAAGAATTTGTAGAACCTTCAAAAGAAGACCTTGAAGACTACGAAGCGCTGATGAAAGAAAGCAGAACAAACTTCTAAAATAACAATGGGGCTGTTGCAATAATTTGCATCAGTCCCTTTTTATAATCCATTAGGAATTTACTAGCATATAGAAAGTGAATAAATTAAAATTTTTAATTATCATATTTACTCACTGTATTGAATTTATAGATAAACTCCTCTCCAGGCTTCGATACTCACATACAATACTGTGAATAAATGATAACAAAAGAGCGTGATATAAACTTTTAGAAACTTTGGATTAAGGCTAAGTAAAAAAATAGGACAAGATATATAACTGCCAGCCAGCGACAATGCAACTTGATTGCCTGGAGCGGATGGTAGTTATAATCTTGTCCTTTCAATTTAATTAACTTTTCCAAAGTTTTCCTAAAAGTTATATCACGCTTTTATCTTTCATTTACTCTTTTCATAGCATTGTATCCCATGAATACTACCCATACATATGCTAATGTTTTAGGCATCATTAGTGCTCCAACTATTGGAATAGTTTTAGCAAATAGTACAACTGGAATATAGAATCCAAAGCTTAATGTTACTGCAAGCCACATATTTTTGAAGCTTAAATCGTTGAATTCTCTTGTTTTCTTAAAGAATATAACTATTATTACTAATCCCATTATTGCAAATGGTATGTTTCTGTATATTCCCCAAATTTCTGGTGCATTTGGAGATAACCAATCATTCTGTGGGAATAGGCAAAGTATTATTCTTATAGCTGCTAATGCATAAACTGCGAATTTAAGATTTTTATCGTCTTTTACTTCATATCTCATTTCCCATATATGGAATAATATTACATAGAAAATAGTCATTGTGATTGATGCAACTGCTTCACCAAATCCTAAAGCAGCAGGATTATTGTTTATACCTACTGTCCACATAGAATATACCCTTGGAACTAGATGGAATGCATCCCCACATCCAAGAACTATAGCCATTATACCAAATAATCTAAACTGGCTACCTTTTTCTGTTGCTTTGATCATCTTTATACCTACTGTAATAACTGTTACTAAGTAGCAGATGTCAAAAATACTTTCAAATATTCTCATATTTATCACCTCTGTATTTTTTATATGTTATATTTTAACACATATTATTTTATTGCCAAACATTTTTTATAAATAATATTTTATACTAAAAATATTTATCTAAAGAAAATATTTTTTACAATAAATATAACTAAATAAAAAATAATAAAAAAATATCCCCTTATACTCTTTCCCAAGAATATAAGAGGATGCTTAAATAAAAGTGCGAGTCGCTGAAGCCTGGAGAGCAATTAATCACGTTTTTCAATCGCAAGGTAATAACTTTTATAAACTTTTTAAGAATTCTATTATATCGTCTATTATCCAGTCAGGAGTAGATGCTCCAGCTGTTATTCCGACATTTTCGTATTTTTTTATCTCTTCCACATCTAAATCATCTCTAGTTTCAATTGCAAAAGTAGGACAAACCTCTTTACATATTCCAACTAATTTCTGAGTGTTTGAGCTGTGTTTTCCACCAATTACAACCATACAGTCCATTTCTGATGCAAGCTCTCTAGCTGCTTCCTGTCTAGCCTTAGTTGATGAACAAATAGTATTATTAAAATCAATCTTATCTGATTTCTGTTTTAATATATCAACCATCTTTCCATAAACTTCTAAATTCATAGTAGTCTGTGCAACTGAGCAATAATCAACTTCAGGATCTAATTCTAACTCTTTTGCTTCTTCTATAGTTTTTATAATTATAGCTGAGTTGTTGCACCATCCATTTATTCCTATAACCTCAGGGTGATTTTTATCACCTATTAAGATTATTTTCTTTCCTTTGTCGTAGTTTTCTTTAACTATATCGTGGATTTTTTTAACAAAAGGACATGTTGTATCCACTACTTCTAGTTCTTTTTCATCTGCTCTATCGTATATAGACTTAGACACACCATGAGATCTTATTATCATTTTAACATCACTTGGTATTTCCTCTATATCGTCAGCTGTCACTAGCCCTCTTTCCTCATACTTTTCAACTGCCTGTTTATTATGTATAAGTGGACCTAATGCATATATCTGTTTATCATGTTCTTCACATAGTTCTCTCCATGCAAGTCCCATAGCTCTCTTAACACCAAAACAAAATCCTGCTTTTTCTGATATCTTTATATTCATAATTTCCTCCAATCGATGCTTAGGCGTTGTATTTTATTCCTTCAACATCTACTATTCCATCTGCTTGTTCACAGTAATTTTTAATAATTACCTGCATAACTTCTTCTGAGATTCTTTCGTGGTCTTCATTTGTCAATTTGGCTCTAAAATACTGGCTCATATCTATAGGTTCGCCTATATATATCTTAACTCTGCTGAATAATTTATAGCTAGAAATTACAGATATAGGCACTACATTTGCCTTTCCTTTAGAAGCGAAAAGTGATAAACCAGCCTTTGCCTGACCAAATTCTTTTCCTTTTACCCTAGTTCCTTCTGGGAATAATCCTAGCACATAGCCGTCTTTTATAGCTCTTAAAATCTGCTTAACTGTTGAAATTCCAGTATTTTCTCTATCTATTGGTATAGTGTTTAATTTCTTTAGAATAAAACCTAGTATTTTATGGTCAAATAATTCCTTCTTAGCAACCGCTGCAACCTCTCTTGTAGTCATTGAAGATGCAACAAATATAGGATCTAGGTTTGATTTGTGGTTCGCAGCTATTATAACATTTCCTTCAAGAGGCACATTTTCTATACCGATTACCTCATATTTGAAGAAAACCCTACAAAATAGACGAAGCACACTCAATGCAAAATCGTAAAACTTCATTATTTAATTTCTCCATTCTTATTTTTATTTAACTTTATAGTATACATGGTAAACTATTTTATTTTAGATACTACAGCTTCTACAACCTCGTCAATTCCAAGCCCAGTAGTGTCTATTTCTATAGCATCGTCTGCTTTTTTTAGAGGAGCAAATTCTCTATTAGAGTCTATCTCATCTCTTTTTTCTATATCTTTTATAATTTCTTCTAAAGTTCCTTCAAATCCCTTTTCACAAAGTTCTTTGTATCTTCTTCTTCCTCTTTCTTCAGGAGTTGCAACTAAGAAGAATTTGTAGTCTGCATTTGGGAATACATAAGATCCAATATCTCTACCGTCTAGTATAACATCGTTTCTTGTTCCTATTTCTCTCTGAACATCTACCATTAAATATCTAACTTCTTTTATCTTAGCGACATCAGAAACATTTGCACTTACTTCTCTAGTTCTTATCTCTTCATTTACAACTTTTGAATCAAGATATATATTGTTATCTCTAAAGTCTATATCAGTTCTCTTAGCTACTTCTATCACAGCTTCCTCATTTTTAACATCAACACCTTCAGATAAGCATTTGTATGTTACTGCTCTATACATTGCTCCTGTGTCTATGTAGTTTATGTTTAGTTTTTTAGCTATTAATTTTGAAATAGTACTCTTTCCAGCTCCTGCTGGTCCATCTACTGCTATTATCATAATTACCACACTCTCCTCTTTTTTTATTCATCTTTTCCTGATGCAAATCCTGTTGAGAATGCAATCTGTAGATTATATCCTCCAGTTTCTGCATCTATATCCAAAATCTCACCTGCAACGTGAAGATTTTTTATCTTTTTAGACTCCATAGTAGTAGAGTTGATATCCTTAACAGATACCCCTCCAGATGTTACTATAGCTGGCTCAATTCCTAATGTTGAAGTACAAGTCAACTTCATTTCTTTTATAAGTGATACTAGCTTGTTTTCTAGTTTTTTAGGAAGTTCGTTGACTTTCATTTCCTCAACTCCTGCCTGTTCTGCAATAGCTTTTAAGAAATTCTGTGGAAGTATTCCCTTTAAATTTGTTATTACATTTCTATTTGGGAACTCCCTTATCGCTGTAACGATATCTTCTCTTGTGCTATTAGGTAGGCAGTCTAGTGTTATTTCTATATTTCCATCTTCCAATGCTTTATTTATATAAGAAGATAAAATTAAAACCGCTGGCCCACTTATTCCAAAGTGAGTAAATATCATATCGCCGCTCTGTTTTATCTTTTTCTTCTTAATATTGCAAGATAATTCCACGTCTTTTAGCGAAATCCCTTGCATATTCATTATCCAAGATTCTTCTATCTTAAGTGGTACAAGTGCAGGAAGTGGCTCAACTATCTTATGACCGTATTTTTTTAGGATTTTGTACATATTTCCGTCTGATCCTGTATTTGAAAAACTTCTTCCTCCCGCTGCAACGATTACCTTGTCGCACTCAATCTTATCTCCATTGTCTAAGATAACGCCTTTAATTTCACCAATCTTGTCCTTTTTTGATAAAATCTGTTCCTCTGGGAACATATTAACATCTAAATCGGCAACTCTTTTATTGTAATATATTTTAACGTTTCTCTTTAAAAGCTCTTTATTTAAGGCATCTATTAAATCTTCTGCCTTGTCGTTTTCTGTATATACCTTGAAATCATTATCTTTTTCTATTTTGTATTTTAGTCCAATTCTGTCAAAGAACCCTAGCAGATCCTTATTTGAAAATGCGTCAAAACTGCTGTATAAAAATCTCTTGTTTGTAACTACCTTATCAAAGAAATCATCTATCTCTCTGGCATTAGTTAAATTGCATCTTCCTCCACCAGTTAGTTTGATTTTTCTTCCTAATTCGCCGTTTCTCTCAAGAAGTATTACCTCGTTATCTGCATTTTGACTAGCAGACACAGCCGCCATCATACCAGCTGCTCCACCACCGATTATAACAACCTTTGCCATATTTATCTCCTTTATCTAACAATCCTATACCCAAGTAAAAATAACCTACATTTACTCAAGAGCCGAGTTGTTAAGTTTATAATCCCCTTTTATATGAGATGTATCATTCATCTTAGTCACAACTGGACCGTAATGTCTCCACTCTACTATATTTAAAGCTGTGTTATCCTGTTTAATTCTGTATATATTTTTCATTGGTGAGTCTAACATTAATAATAGAAGCACCCTAACTGTCACTGAATGACTAACTAGTAGAATGTTCTTGTTATCATATTTTTCATTTAATTCGTCTATGAATTTTTCTAATCTTTCCTTTATCACATCTAAAGTTTCCCCACCAGGAATTTTGGCAAGATGTGGCTCATTTCTCCAAGTTTTATATATTTCTGGGTATTTTTCAGTTATTTCTGGAATTAATCTTCCTTCCCATTCACCAAATCCCATTTCTCTTAAAGCTTCTGTCGGCTGCACTTCTATCCCAAATCTCTTTCCAACTGCTTCTGCTGTCTGCATTGCTCTACCTAAATCGCTTGAGAATATCATATCTAGTGGATATTTATCCATGCCCTCTGCAAGTTCATTTGCCTGAGCAAGACCTTTTTCTGTTAGAGGTGAATTTCCATGCCCCTGAGTTTTTCCTAATATATTCCATTCTGTCTGTCCATGTCTAGCTATATAATAAGTATTTCCCATAACTTCCTCCGTTTCATTTTTACAAAATAAATGATTTTGTCAAATGTTTTAATTTATCTCAATATTATATTATACAACAATAATGTGTTTTAATCTATGTTTATCGGTTAAAAGGCTGATACAGGTGAAGTATTTCAAGGTAGAATTAATGATTTTGTAGCAATATTTTGACTTAGTACAAGTATTCGTTCTCCAGACTTCAGCGCCTCGCACTTTTATGTAACACATTTATAAGTTGCGAGGCGCTTGCAGAATTGTCGGTGCGATATACTTGTATCTAAGTCTACAAAATATCTGCTTACAAAATCATTAATTCTTATCTTGAAATATCTTTTGAAAACAAAAAAATATTGTAAATAGGTTTTACATCAATAGGGCATATAATGTGTTGAATGTGCAATCCTATTCTCCATTCTCTCTTTAAACAAGGTAACAGCTAAGAAAAAGATTAATATTTTTATTACATAGAGGCTTTTGCTAAGTTTACTTTCTTTGCTTGGAAATTAAATATATCTCCGTACTCGACAATGCAGCTCGACTGCCTGGAGAGAAGGAGATATATTTTTTCCAAGCAGCAAAAAAGGAGACTTCCTCAAAAGCCTCCTCTAACAAAATATTAATCTTATTCTGCTGTTACCGGTTTAAATCCATTACCTAATGCCTCATGTATATCAGTTATGATTATAAACGCTTTAGGATCGACTTCTCTTACAAGTCTCTTCATAGCAACAACCTCTTTTTTCTCAACTACAACCAAAATAACATTCTTATCAGCACCAGTGTACGCACCTTCACCTTTAAGGAAAGTCGCACCTCTGTCTAACTCTTCCATTATCTTGTCTGTAATTTCCTTTGAATGATCAGAAATAATCATAAATGACTTAGAATAGTTAAATCCTTCTATCATAAGGTCGCTGACCTTTATAATTATGTATAAAGAAACAGAAGAATATAGTGCTATTTCTATCTGACCTGTTGCAAATCCTGACATAACGATTACTGCACAGTCTATAATTCCTAAAAGAATTGGTATACTTAATGTTGGGAACACCTTATTAATTAACAAAGCCATTAAGTCTGTACCACCTGTAGAACCACTTATTCTAAGGATTAACCCCTGTCCGATACCCATAAGTATTGAACCGAGTATTATAATTAGGTAAATGTCCTCTGTTATGAATATTGAAGACATACTCTCAGTTACCTTTAACGCAACTGTTAATAATATTATTCCTAGTACTGTTTTGATACAGTCTCTCTTGCTCAAAATCTTGTACGCTGCGATAAATAGCGGTACGTTTAGAACAAGGTTGACAATCCATAGAGGAATTCCAAAAAGCATATTAAGAACAACTGCAAGCCCAGTTATCCCACCTGATGCAATTCCATAAGGATTGAAGAATAAATTTAGCGAAATCGCCATCATAATACAACCTATTATTAGGATAAAAATATCGCTAAACCCTAGTCTTAAACTTTCTTTTTCTTTTTCCAAAATGATCCACTTCCTTTCATATCTAATTATATATGAAATTTTTCTTTTTTCATAGTTTGAGAAAATATTTATTTCCTTCCCATATATAAAACGAGTTTATTAGCAGTAAAAAAAGGACTGAATAAGCAATCAACAGCGACAATGCAACTCGATTGCCTGGAGCGTTGATGCTTATCAGTCCTTTTCCCTTATCCTATAAACTCATTTTGTATATTTCTAATACATCTTCTTTGCTTAGAGATACGTATCCATATTTTGCACCTCTTTTAGATGCAAATTCAGCCATAACTTCTAAGTTTTCTTCATCTATACCAACTTCTCTTAAATTCATTGGTATTCCTATACTTGCGAAGAAATCATAAGTCTTTTCAATAGCCATATTAGCTATCTCAAATTTATCTAGTGAAGAATCAATTCCCCATACATTAACACCGTAATCGACAAATTTCCCTACTGTTTTGTCGCTTAATATGTGTTTCATCCATCTTGGAGTAAGGATTGCAAGTCCAACACCATGAGTTATATCATAGTATGCACTTAATTCGTGTTCCATTGGATGAACTGACCAACCTACATCTGTTCCGTAAGAAATCATACCATTTATTGCATGAGAGCTTGCCCACATTAAGTTTGCTCTTGCATCGTAATTTTCTGGCTCTTTAACGGCTATTGGTCCAAATTCTATACAAGTTTTTAATAGTGATTCAGCGAATCTATCCTGTAAATAAGCACCTTCAACATCGTGGAAGTATGTTTCTATAATGTGGCTCATTATATCTGCAGTTCCAGCAGCTGTCTGGTTTGCAGGCACTGTATATGTGTATTCAGGATCAAGTATTGATACTCTAGGTTTTAAAATTTCTCCACCCATACCTAATTTATCATTTGTTTCCATATTAGATATAACAGCAAATCCATCCATTTCTGAACCTGTTGCTGAAAGAGTAAGTACTGATATTATTGGAAGTGCTTCTTTTATAAGTGAGCTTTTTAGCACTAAATCCCAAGGATCTCCGTCGTAAAATGCTCCAGCTGCTATTAATTTACTACAATCTATAACACTTCCTCCACCAACTGCAAGAATTACATCTATTTTACATTCCTTACATAGTTTAACACCATCTCTAGCAGAGTCTATTCTTGGGTTTGGAGCAATTCCAGAAAGCTCAAATACATTGATATCAGAATCATTTAACTGTTCCATAACCTGGTCGTAAATTCCATTTCTTTTAATACTATTTCCACCGTATACAAGAAGAACATTGTGTCCAAAGTTTTTAACTTCTCCTCTTAACTTAGATATCTGTCCTTTACCAAAATGTACTCTCGTTGGAATATTATAGTCAAAATTCTTCATATCACTACCTCCAAAATTTATATAAATTTTTTATTCAAACATTCCGTATTTATCCCACATCTGCTCTAAATCGTCGAAATGTTCTTTTATATCTTCTTTTTCCTTCATACCTACTGCTACTGCTAGTGCATTTGCAACACTCATAGCAGGAACTAGAGAATCGACAAATGATGCCATATTGCTCTTAACTATTAGCGTATTATCAGATTCTGAAGCTATTGGAGCAAATAAACTATCTGTTATAGATATTACATATGCTCCTTTTTCCTTAGCATATTTTACTAGCTGGAATGATTTTTTAGAATATCTTGGGAAACTGAATGCTATTACAACATCATCTTCACCAATTCTTACTATCTGCTCAAATGCATCCCCCATGTCCATTCTTACAGTATGAACATTGTCTAGTATTATTCCTAAGTAGAATCCTAAATACTGAGCAACAACAAATGATGTTCTCATTCCAAGTATGTATATTTTTCTAGCTTTTAATAATCTAGAAACAGCTTCCTGGAATGCTTCTCCATCTATTTCTTCAAGAGTTTCTCTTATGTTGTCTATATCCCCTTTTAGGATTTTGTTAAGTATTGTATTTTCATCAGAGTAGTCGTTTGCCATTTCAACCCTCTGAACTGTAGTCAATTTATTTTTTATTAATTCCTGTAAAGCTGCCTGTAGTTTAGGATATCCTGAATATCCTAGTGCATTTGCAAACCTTACAACTGTTGATTCACTAACTCCGACAGTTTCCCCCAATTTGCAGGCAGTCATAAATGCAACCTTGTCGTAATTATTTAGTATATACTGTGCTATTAACTTCTGACCTTTACTTAATCTAGTATACTGTGTCTGTATATCTGAGATAAGCTTTTTACTGTCTTTTAATGTTTCATCCATTTTTTCTTTCTCCTTTTACCCTATATCTTTATTTTTATTAAGAATGCAACTCAATATACATATATTCAAATTTTCTGTATATTGACATCAAGCATATATAAAGATTCATTTCTCTACCATATTATAACACTTTATCCACTTATTTTTAATATGTAAGTGCAATTTTTTTGTCATATTTTTATTTTTTGGAAACTTTTCTTTATACTTGTTTTTTCTTTTCTATTAATATTATAGATGGCGGGTTATTCTTTTGATTTATAAACTTAGATTCAAACACATTATACTCCTTTTGATCTAAGTTTGCTGCATAATCAAATACTGCATTTCTCTCATCCATTCCACCCTCATGTCCTGTGTAGATTGAAACGCAAATCACTCCATTTTCCTCAAGCAATACCACCGACTGCTTTATAGCCTCTATAGTTGTATCTGGCTTAGTTATTATCCTATGCTCACATCTTGGCAGATACCCTAAATTAAACACTGCACACTTGATGCTATCTTTAACATAGTTGCTTATATTTTCGTGTCCATCTAAAATAAGCTCTACCCTATCCTCAAACTCAAGCTTTTTAACTTTCTTCTCAGTAGACTTTATCGCCTCTTCCTGAACATCAAAAGCATAAACCTTGCCATTTTCGCCAACTAACTCAGCTAAAAATACAGTATCGTATCCATTCCCCATAGTTGCATCTATACAAATATCGCCTTCTCCAATGACCTCTTTAATGTACATCTTGGCGATATTGTTTACATTGTCAAAATTATTTCTCTTTTTCATATATCCATCTCTTTTCGTAAAAAACTACAATAACAAAAGTTGTTACGTATAATCACTTCACTTTATCTTTTTATTTTTTCCACATTATATTATAACCAACTTAAACATTTAATACAATTATTTAATCTACTTTATTTAAAATTTAATTCATTTATTTAATCAATACTTCTATAGAAAAAGGGACTTTAAAAAAGCCCCTTTTATAAGTTTCTGTTTATTTTTGTAAATTTTTATTAATCGAAGTCTATTGTAAACTTCATTCCACCAACCTGAACTGTATCTTTTTTAGCTAGTAATTTATTTTACTGTTTTTAAGTATGCCACTTCTTCATCAGTCAAGTTTCTATATTCCCCAACTTCAAGTCCTCTTATATTTATTCTTCCCATCTGAATTCTTCTAAGATTTCTCACTGGATGATTTATAGCCTTGCACATCTTTCTAACCTGTCTATTTCTACCCTCGTGAATAGTAATCTTACAAACTGAATAGTTCTTTTCCTCGTTCACCTTCACGATTTTTAACTTAGCCTTTGCAGTTGTGTAATCCTCTATCTGTAATCCGTTTTCAAAACGTCTTTTCTCCTCAGGAGTAATTATACCATTTACCATTGCTAAGTAAGTTTTTTCTACCTCGTGCTTAGGATGAGTAAGTTTGTAAGTTAAATCCCCATCGTTTGTAAGGATTAAAAGCCCACTTGTTTCGTAGTCAAGTCTACCAACTGGGTAAACTCTCTCATCTACATCCTTTAATATATCAAGCACACTTGGTCTATCAAACTGATCTTTTACAGTTGTTATATATCCCTCAGGCTTGTTAAGAAGTATGTACACCTTCTTTTCTTCCTGATTTATAGGCACTCCATCGACCTCTACTATATCCTTTGTTTCATCTACTGTTGTAGATAATTCAGTTATTAGCTCCCCGTTTATAGTAACTCTCCCAGAAATTATAAGCTCTTCTGCCTTTCTTCTTGAAGCTACTCCACACGAAGCTATGTATTTATTTATTCTCATTTTAATTCCTTTCTAATTTATACCTTCTATTCTGCTGATTCTCCTCCAGAGCTTTCTCCACCACTTGAAGAACCCCCTGATGAATTTCCTCCTGAAGATCCTCCTTCATTAGATGAACCACCTGAAGAACTTCCTCCTGACTGGTTTCCACTGTTTCCACTATTTCCACTATTGTTGCTGCTTCCACTATTTCCACTTGAAGAACCTCCTGATGAGCTTCCTCCTGAACTACTACTATTATCCTCTGGTTTCTCTGGCTTATTAGCGTTTGGATGCGTTGCATTTGAGTGAAGTGCATCAGACTCTACCTGACCTTTATTATTCTTAGCAGCTTCCTTAGCATTCTGCTTTCTCTCTTCTCTCTCAGCATCTAAATTTTCAACTAATTTCTCTAGCTCAGCCTTCTTCTGCTCAGCTTCCTTCTTTATCTTTGAAGAACCATTCTTTAACCGAAGAATTTTCTCTATTTCCTTTAATGCCTTTTCATACTCTTCATCGCTCTCATATTCTTCAACTCTTAACATTCTCATTGCCTGACCGTACATATCTCTGGCAACCTTATTCTCACTATCGCCTTCAAGTACATCAGAAAACTTCTGCATCGCAGTCTTGTACTCATGCTTCTCTAAAGCTATCTGACCATCATTAAAAAGCTCAGAACCATCATCAGACTTACACGCAGTCAAACTAAGAGCCATAACCATACTAAGTGCAATCAATTTTATTTTAAACTTCATAATATCCCTCCTACGTATTCAATATAATTTTAACATATAAAAATAAAAAATGACAAGATAAATAACTGTGCCGTATCTCATCCTTCAAAGCATATAACTATATTCTCCTACTCTCAATGTACGCAGCTTCAGAGTTATAAAAAATTAGAGCTACTTTTAAACTTGCAACAAGCTCATTTTATTAGTCATAATCTTTTATGAATTTAGTGTATTGTATAGCGTAGGAAAAATAAAAGCTTACCAATAATAATGTAAATATGTAGCATATGAGTCATATAGACAAAACTCTCTCGACAATCTGCAGACGTGTGTTTTAATTACAACAAAGTAATTTACCTACACGCACGTCGAAGCCTGGAGAGAAGTTTGTCTATATCTCATATGCTTCGCATAATAACAAAGGATTGGTAAGCTTATGTTTTTACTACTCTATATTCACTAAACATAAAAGATTATTCTAAAAAGGGCTGTTGCAATTTACAACAGCCCTAAGTTTTATAATTCTAAAGCAAGTACATCTTCGAATGTTTGTCTTCTACATACTGGTGTTATTTCACCATTTTTTACAGCTATTACAGCTGGTTTCTGTATTTTGTTATAGTTTGAAGCCATTGAATATCCATAAGCTCCTGTTGATGTAGTAATTAAAATATCGCCACTTTCTATCTCAGAAATTGCAACATTATTTATAAGGATATCCCCACTTTCACAGCATTTTCCAGCGATAGTTACTCTATTTTCTGTATCTCCATTCATCTTATTTACGATACTACATTCATATCCTGCATGATATAGAGATGGTCTAATATTATCAGTCATACCACCGTCAACACTTACATATACTCTAACATCTTTAATATCTTTTATTGAACCTATTGTGTACAGAGTACTTCCTGCATTTGCGATTACAGATCTACCTGGCTCTATAACAAGGTGTGGAACTTCCATGCCTAATTCAGCACAAGTTTTTTCTGCTCTATCAATTATCGCTTCACAGAAATCTTTTATAGCTCTTGGTTTATCTTCTTCAGTGTAATAAACACCAACTCCACCACCTAAATCTACATCTGTTAACTCTATACCGTAGTTTTCTTTTATTTCCTTAACAAGTTTCATCATAACATCTACTTCATCAAGGAATGGCTCAAGCTCAAATATCTGAGAACCTATGTGTGCATGAAGTCCAACTAATTTAACTCTTTTGTACTCTTTTAATTTTTCGATTGCATTGTATAAATCTCCATTTACAAGTGCAAATCCGAATTTTGAATCTATCTGTCCTGTTTTTATATACTCATGAGTGTGAGCTTCTATACCTGGAGTTATTCTAAAGTATATTTCCTGTACTTTATCTTCTCTTTCGCAAATTTCTTCTAATAAATCTAATTCATAGAAGTTATCAACTACGAATTTTCCAACTCCATACTCTACACCCATCTCAACTTCTTCTCTTGTTTTATTGTTTCCATGGAAGAATATGTTCTCCATTGGGAATCCTGATTTATGAGCTGTGTATAATTCCCCACCAGATACTACATCAAGACACATCTTTTCTTCTTTTATAAGTCTGCACATATACCCTGGTAAAAATGCTTTACCTGCATATGCCACTCTATTTCCATTTTCTTCAGCTTTAAAATATTTTCTGTATTCTCTACAATTATCTCTTATAAGCTGCTCGTCAAATACATAAAGAGGTGTTTTGTATTCTTTTACCATATCTAGGCAATTTACACCACCAATATAAAGTTCGTCATTTTTTATTTCCATACTCCCATGAAGTCTCATATCCTATTCCCTACTTTCTTTCAATTTCTTTTATACATTAAACTCTTCGCACATTTTCTGTATAGCTACTTCTTTATCTGAAGTATTTATTGCACAAGTTATTCTGATTTCTGATGTTGTTATTAATTTTACTCTTATGTTGTTTTCTTTGAATATTCTAAATACCTTTGAAGCAACACCTGCAGTGTGTTTCATTCCAAGTCCAACTAATGAGAATTTTGTTATATCATTGTCTACAGCTACATTTTCGTCTGAAGTGTATTTTTTAGCTAATTCTATACATTCTTCTACTTCATCTTTTGGTATAGTAAATGATACGTTTAATTTTCCATCTATTGGAGCTGTCTGGCTTATCATATCCACGCTTATAGATTTATTTGCTATATCTTCAAATAGAGCTGATACGTTGTCCATATCTAATTCTTTTATTGTTATTGAGCTATCTGCATCACTTGTTGCTATTCCTGTTATTACTTTATCTTCTAATTTCATGTTTTTTCCTCCTCTTATGTATGTTCCTTTTACTGTTCCACATGTACGTCCTACATATACTTCTACTCCATATTTCTGAGCAAGTTCTATACTTCTTGAATGCATAACTTTTGCACCTAAGCTTGCAAGTTCTAGCATTTCTTCATATTCTATTTCATCAAGTTTTTTAGCATCTGCATAAGCTCTTGGATCTGTGAAGTATACTCCATCTACATCTGTGTATATTTCACATTTTCCGTTTAATTTAACCGCTAATGCAACTGCTGAAGTATCAGAGCCTCCTCTTCCTAGAGTAGTTATATCTCCTTCGTCATTTATTCCCTGGAATCCAGTAACTACTACTACATATCCCTCATCTAAACTTTCCTGTATTCTATCAACATTTATATCATCTATTAATGATTTTCCATGATTTCCACTTGTATGTATGTCTAACTGGTAAGCATTGTAGCTTATAGCTTTACATCCTAAAGATTCTAATGTTATGGCAAGCATTGATGCTGAAATCATCTCACCAGTAGATAAAAGAGCATCTAGTTCTCTTTTACAAGGTTTATCTGTTACTGATTTAGCCATATTTATATATCCATCAGTAGTTTTTCCCATAGCTGAAACAACTACTACTATGTTAGGATCAGTTTTCTTTCTTTCTATTATTCCCTCTGCTATTGCTCTAATTTTGTCAGTATCGGCAACAGAGCTTCCACCGTATTTCTGTACAACTACACTCATTCTTTTACCTCCTAATGAATAATAAAAACCTTTTGCAAATTTCTATAATTTTGCCAAATATATCGCCCTTTACTTTATTTCTAATAAAAAAACGGTCCAAAGGAAACTTTGAACCGCTGTATTCATACAAAGTAACCTTGTAGCTCAACACTTATTAAAGCGACAGTCCTGCATATGTTATATACAGGCCCAGAAAGAATTATTGCCATATATTCTATCTTCGGCTATATCCCCTTTCTCTAAATTCAACGTCTGCCAACTCCTCTAGATACTATTGAACAATAGCGCCTCTACCTTGGTTTATTATTCTGTTTTTTTTGATAAGTATATTAAAACATATTATTTCCAATATTGCAACTTTTTTTCTGAAAATTTTAAAATTTATGTAAAAAATATTTATTACACCTTATTTTTTATTATTTTTTTATTTAACAGCGTTTTCTATTCTTTCACAGATTTTATCCGCTGTTTCTGTCTGGAATCCGAACATTTCTAATTCTATTCCATTTTCAGAAAGTATTTTTGAAATTTCGTCCATAAGTACTCCCTTTTCTCCTATGTATTTTATGCTGTCTATTGTCTGTCTAAGATTTGGATTACTTCCTATTTCTCCTCTCCAATCTCCAACACAAGTAAGGTCTACTCCACAAGATGGACTTCCATCTATACCTAATATTCCTATTATATTGTAGCCGTTGTTTATATATTCCTGTAGCTGCTGTAAGTATATTTCAAATTCACATCTACATACGTTTCTGAAATGAGGTGTGTCAAACTGGTCTTTAACGTGTCCCCATCTCTTTGTTCCATACATTATAAGCTCTGGACATGGTAGCTGAATTATCCCAATTCCATTTTCTATAATTGTTTTCATTACCTTTCTTCTTGCTTCTTCTCTTCCTTCTTCCTCTCCAAAACTTTCTACCTTAGAAAAAGTATTTAACATACAATGAGATACAAGTATAATATCCTTCATAATTTATTACCTCCAAAAAATTTTAATTTTTAAATTTCTACATAATTAGATTTTACAACAAAAAAGAGCCTTCTCAAAACGTTTTTTAACGTATATAAGATGACTCTTTTTAGCTTGCAAAGATTTATTTAGGATTTTATAAACTCCTCGCCAGCTTTAGTTTTCCTGTGATTTAAACTGAGCAAGGAAATTCTTAGGCATTTTAGATATAAATAATACAACTAATAAACAAGATAATGGTTTATCAACTATATTGCTTAATATTCTTGGTATAAATGCTGCTGTGAATATCTGCTGTCCTGCCTGTAAAAGTGCTCCAACTAATAAGTCAGCTCCACTTCCGCTAAGTCCACCGAACATATAAACTGATATAGGTGTTCCTATCATAGGACAAACTACAGCAAGTATGATACCTGTTATGATAGCTTTTTTGTAACCAAAGTTTCCTTTTTTAGCCATAAATCCTACTATAAGACCAGTAGCTATGTTAACTATTGCGAATGGTATGTTTGTAGGATCTGATATAACACCTAGTACAAGGTTACTACATCCACCTATTAAAGCACCCCATAATGGTCCAAGTACAACTGCACCAAGTATAGTACCTATAGTATCAAGGAATAGAAGTGGTATCTGTATCATACCCATAACAGTTCCTAATACAAGGTTTACAACAACACACATAGCACTAAATGTCAATTTTTTAGTATTCATAAAAAAATACCCCC
>Oklahoma_p2__coassemble_1244_pt1 | contig 16226 bp, 13 predicted proteins | sample Oklahoma_p2__metabat2_high_PE_021 | metagenome-assembled genome bin Oklahoma_p2
TTGTACATAAGTTTTCCACAGTTTTAAATTATTATAATTTCCTTAGGAATAAAAAGAGATTATTGTTCGCACAATAACCTCTTTTTTATATTTCAATTTATATTAAATTCTTATAAAACTCTTGAAGATCCTTTGTATATTATACCAGCTTTAGCATCAACTGTTACTATATCGCCATCTTTAACAGTTTTAGTTATATCAGCTACTGATACAACAACTGGAGTGTTTAAGTTTAATCCAACTATAGCTGCGTGAGAAGTCATTCCACCAAATTCAGTAACTATAGCTGCTGCATCTTCTATGTATCCGTTCATATCTTTATCAGTTGTTTTAGCAACTATTATATCACCTTTTTTGAAGTCTTTTATTTCTCCATTATCATTAGCTACTCTAACTCTACCTTCAACAGTACCGTTTCCTATACCAACACCGTTTCCAAGTACTTCACTTATAACGTGAACTTTTATTAAGTTAGTAGTTCCGCTTACACCAACAGGAACACCAGCTGTTATTACAACTAATTCTCCGTTTTTAACGTATCCACTTTCTATTGAAGCTTCTATAGATTTTTCTATAACTTCATCTGTATTTCCTGCTAAAGCAGATTTTATTGGGCAAACACCCCAAGTTAATGCAAGTCTTCTCATAACTGCTTCATTGCTTGTAGCTGCTATGATTGGAGCCTGTGGTCTAAATTTAGATACCATTTTTGCAGTGTATCCTGAAGAAGTTGAAGTTATTATTGCTGAAGCATTTAAATCAACTGCAGTAGTACAAGTAGCATGACTTATTGCGTCTGTTACTGTAACATTTTTAGAACCTTTTTCTTTTAACATTCTGTCGTAGTCTAAAGTCTGTTCTATTCTCTTAGCTATACTAGCCATTACTTTAACAGCTTCTACTGGATATTTACCAGCAGCAGTTTCTCCAGAAAGCATTATTGCATCTGTTCCATCATATATAGCATTTGCAACGTCTGTAACTTCTGCTCTTGTAGGTCTTGGGTTTCTTATCATAGAATCAAGCATCTGAGTAGCTGTTATAACTGGTTTAGCTAATTCATTACATTTTTTGATTATCATTTTCTGAACTATAGGTATTTCTTCAGTTGGTATTTCAACACCAAGGTCACCTCTGGCAACCATTATACCATCTGAAACCTGTAGTATTTCATCTATGTTTTCAACACCTTCCTGGTTTTCTATCTTAGAAAGTATTAAAACATCTCCAGCGTTATTTTTTTCAAGTATTTCTCTTATAGCTAATACGTCAGAAGCTTTTCTAACGAATGATGCAGCTATCATATCTATACCTTCTCTTATACCAAATTCTATATCGCTTACGTCTTTTGGTGTTATAGCTGGTAAGTTTATTTTAACTCCTGGTACGTTAACACCTTTGTGGTTTTTAACTATTCCAGAGTTTTCTACTATACATTTTATGTTTCCATTTTCAACAGATTTAACTCTAAGTCCAACTAGACCATCGTCTATTAATATAGTGTCGCCTTCTTTAACGTCATCTGCTAATCCTTTGTAGCTTACTGTACATATTTCTTTTGTACCAACTACTTCGTCCATTGTTATTGTAAACTCAGATCCTTCTTCAAGAAGAACTTCTGGGTCTGCAAAGTTACCAGTTCTTATTTCTGGTCCTTTTGTATCAAGAAGTATAGCTATTGTTCTGTTTAATTCTTCTCTAACTTTTTTAACCATGTCTATTCTTCCCTTGTGTTCTTCATGAGAACCATGAGAGAAGTTGAATCTACATACATTTAATCCATTTAGTATAAGTTCTCTTAAAACTTCTTCACTCTGTGATGCAGGTCCTAGTGTACAAACTATTTTTGTTCTTTTAATATCGTTTAACATATCTTTTCTCCTTATTTAGAAAGCTTTTTTTATTGATTACTAATTATATAGAAAGTACTTTTGCCATTTCGTATAATTCTCTATTGAATGTTTTTGGCATAGCTAAAGCTTCCTGTATATCTAAATCTATTATTTTATTATCTTTTATACCAACAACTCTTGAAGATTTTCCTTCAAGTAATAATTCAACTGCTCTGTATCCAAATCTACTAGCTAGTATTCTATCAAATGCAGTTGGGCTACCACCTCTCTGAACATGTCCTAAAACAGTTACTCTTACATCTGCTCCTGCTTCTTCAGTTAAAACTTTTTTAAGGTCTGATGCACTACCAACTTTTTCAACACCTTCAGCCATAACTATTATACTGTGTCTTTTTCCTCTTTTCTGAGTTGTTTTTAATCTAAGTGCTATATCGTCAAGTTTTATTTCTACTTCTGGAACTATTATTGTTTCAGCTCCCCCTGCTATACCTGCGTATAGAGCTAAATCTCCACAGTTTCTACCCATTACTTCAACTATATTTACTCTTTCATGAGAAGAAGAAGTATCTCTTATTTTACCTATAGCATCTATTACAGTATTCATAGCTGTATCAAATCCTATTGTGTAATCAGTATATTCTAAGTCGTTATCTATTGTTCCTGGTATACCTATTGCTGGGAATCCCATTTCACTTAATTTTTTAGCTCCGTTGAAAGATCCGTCTCCACCTATAACAACTAAGCAATCTATTCCGTATTTTTTAAGTACTTTTACCCCTAATTTTCTACCTTCTTCTGTTTTAAATTCTTCACATCTTGAAGATTTTAGCATTGTACCACCTCTGTGGATTATATCACCAACTGAAGAAAGGTTCATTTCCATTAAATCTTCTTCTAAAAGACCTTTGTAACCTCTGTTTATTCCGTATACTTTACATCCGTAGTATATAGCAGATCTTACAACCGCTCTTATTGCGGCGTTCATTCCTGGAGCATCTCCACCACTTGTTAAAATACCTATTGTTTTCATTGAGTCATACCTCCTAAAAATTTTTTCCTATTCTATCTAAATTTTTACCAAGGACATTTTATGTCCCTATATTTAATTTTTATCCCACAAGAATTAAAAAATTAAAATGTCCTTTTTCTTAAAAGTCCATTTTGTGTTATTATATCACAAAAAGTCGTTAAATTATCATTAAATTTGAATTTTATTTTGCTTTATATTATAAATACATCTTAGGTGTTTACTATTTGAAATATGCTATACTATTAGTACCGTTATCAAATATTTAGGTTTACTCTTTCTCCCCAAATTTACACTATTTAAGCCATTTATGAGTAACAATAAAAAAGGGAATATTTTTTTGAAATACTCCCTTTTAATCAAAATTTATTTTGTTTTTAAAATACAATCTAGTTTTTTAGTAAGACATTTTTTCAGGAATTACCCCTCTTACTCCACCCTTAGGGTATTTTGTGTCGCCAATGTATCTCGGCATCAGATGAATATGTACATGCATTACACTCTGACCAGAGTATTCTCCTACGTTTACACCTACATTGTACCCGTCTGGAGAGTATTTTTCGTCTAATAATTTTTTTCCTTCGTCTACTAAGTCAAATATAGCTTCTCTTTCTTCTTTTGTTAGATCAAAGAAGTTTGCTACGTGTCTTTTAGGAATGAATAGCATATGCCCTTTTGTTACTGGAAATTTGTCGAATATCGCAAATGCTAGTTCGTTTTCTAGTACGTATTCTTTTAAATCGCAAAATATACAACTCATATCTTTCACCTCTTAAATAAGTTTTTTCTATTTTTATTATCAATAATAAATGTCAATAATAAAAATAGAAGTATTTTCAATTCTAACTTATTTTATTATAATAGATATTATGATATAATAAGCACATTTTGTGCAATTTTTTAAGAAGGGAGATCTTAAATGAGTAGTTTCTTTGATAAATTCACAATAGATGATTTATTAGATGAAATGGAAGCTGTTTATCTTAATGATAAGAGACCTTGGATTATAGGATATAGTAGCGGAAAAGATAGTTCTTGTGTTCTTCATTTAACATTTAAAATGTTAAAACGTTTGCCAGAAAATAAAAGACATAAAACAGTTTATGTCATTTCTTCAGATACATTAATTGAAAATCCAATTATATTAGATTTTTTAAAGTATAACATAGAGCTTATAAATAAATCAGCAACTGAATATAATATTCCTATTAAAGCTCAAATTGCATACCCTGAATTTAGCGATACATTTTGGACTAATGTAATTGGTAAAGGGTATCCTACGCCAAAATCTATCCAATACCGTTGGTGTACTGAAAGATTAAAAATTAGGCCTTCTAATAAATTTATTCAAGAAAAATTAAATAAGGAAGATGTAGTTGTTTTACTAGGAGTTCGAAAAGCAGAAAGTATAGCTAGAAAAAGAAGATTAGAAAAAAGAGAAATTGAAGGATATCTTTTAAATCCACATGAAACTCTTAGAAGTAAGAATAATATGGCTTACGTATATTCCCCAATAATAGATTTCTCAACAGATGATGTTTGGGATGTACTTTTCCATAATAATGATAATTTAAAAGAATTTAATGGAAGTTTATCTCCAGCTACAGAATGGGGTGCTAGTGCGCTAGAATTATTTAACTTATATATAAAAGGAAGTGGTGATTCAGGTGAATGTCCTTTTATAGCTGATGAATCTAGTGCTAAAAGTAGTTGTGCCAACAGTAGATTTGGGTGCTGGATTTGTACTGTTGTTAAAAAGGACAAGTCTCTAACTGGATTTATAGAATCTGGACACAATGAACTTTCTCCTCTATTAAATTTTAGAACCTGGATTCTAGATGAGAGAGATAAACCAGAAAATAGAAAATTCCATAAAAGAAATGGCGCAATTGTTAAAAAGAACGGAAAAATAACACCTGGTCCATTTACTTTTGAAGCAAGAAAAATGATTCTCAGAAAATTATTAGAAACGCAACTTGAAATACAGAAAGTTTATAAAAAAGATTATAATCTTATAACAATTGAAGAATTGAGAGAAATAGACAAAATATGGTGTGATGAAGAAGATTTAACTTCATCTGAATTAATAAAAATTTATAAAGAAGTTACAGGTGAAGATCTACCTTGGGCTAGCTATAAACTACCTCTTTTTGAAGATCACACTATAGATATAATTTCAAATAAATGTGAAGAATTTGGAATAAATATTGATATGTTTACTAAATTAATTATAGACACTAATAAATATAAATATTTTAGTAATCATAAGAAGTTAAAAGACGCAGTTGATAAAACATTAAATCAGCAATGGTTACATCAAGATATAATAGAAAAAATAGAAGAAGAAGATATTTTAGAGAATGGAGATAATTTAGGAAATGAGAATTAATAAACTTATTTTAAAAAACTTCAAAGCTTATGAAGATGAAACAAGTTTTGATTTCAATACCTCAAAATACAAGAATATTATTCTTATTGGTGGTAAAAATGGAGCTGGTAAATCTACTATTTTTGAAGCTATTAAACTATGTATATATGGACCTCTAGCTTATAAGTATCAAGGCTTTAATGGCCAATATATACATAAAATAAAATCTAATATCAATAATAATGCATTGAAAAATGAAGAATTTACTTCATTTGTATCTATTGATCTTGAATTAACTGAAGGAACAATTGTAAATACATACACACTAAAAAGAGAATGGTACTTTAAAAATCAGAAATTAAACGAGAACTTTTCTGTATTTAAAAACCACTCTAATATATGTTTAGACGGAGATTCTTTAAATTATTTTGATAATTATCTAAAATCAATAATACCTCCAAATATACTAGACTTCTTCTTCTTTGATGGTGAATTTTTATCTACTTTCTTTATTGGTAAAAATTCTAATTTAAACTTAAAACAATCACTATTATCTTTATGTAACTTTGATACATTTAATGTATTAAAAAGCACTATTTTGTCAACTATGAGAAGTGATAAACATTCTGATGATGAAACAGAATCATTAAAAAATATTTATTTAGAGCTTGAAAAAAAATTATTAGAATTAAATATTCAAAAAGATAATATAATAGATGAAATTGAGTCAATTTCTATTTCACTAGATGAATTAAATAATAATAAAAGTAATTTAGAATCAGAGTTTAGAAAAAAAGGAGGTCTTCTTCTTGATGAAAGAAAACTTTTAAAAGATGAGTGTGCTGCTATAGAATCTAGACGAGCAGTTATTAATTCTAACATAAAAGATTTCTGCAATGATATGCTACCTTTTTTAATTATTAAAAATAATATAATAAATTTAAAAACTCAATTAGATAAAGAAAGTGATTTTTCAGTATACAATTCCATAAAGGAATATATATCATTTGAAAATCTCTCTAAAATTCTAAGCAATAAAATAGATATTGATAATTTCAATGATGTAGTTGAAACTATTTCAACTTCATTAACAGATGAGATTAAACCACATGATGATAATTTTAATTCTATTCATAATATGAATAAAGAAGAATATAGCTATGTTATATCTAATATAAAAACTATTTTAGATTTTGATGTAAATACTATTAAAAACTTATTTGATGAGTATAATTCTATTTCAGAAAAATACTTATATAATAAAAAAATATTAAATAGTAGCGTTGAAGACTCTGATATCAATGAATATTTAAGCACAATGAATACCGTTGTAGCTGAAATAAATTCTTATTCTGAAAAAAGGGCTTCTTTAAAAGAACATCTAGTTAATCTAGATTTACACATTGAAAAAATAGAAAAAGATGTAACTTTAGCAAAAGATAAGTATTATTCTTACCTTAAAAAGAATAATGTACATGAGATGTCTATAAACATAACAAAAATGATTGATAGTATAATTTCACAACTTATTTTTGAAAAAGTTGATTCTCTAAAGTCTAATTTTATGTATATCTTTAAAAAAATAATTAGAAAGAACAACTTTATCGATTTTATAGATATTGATGAAAAATTTAATATTTCACTTTATATAAATAGATCCTATTACTCATCTGAAATCTTCAATATTTTAAATAATCTTGGATATGAAGAAGTTTCTAAAAAGTTTGGAAATCTATTTATGAGTGATTTATTTGAATATTATAAAGTTAATAAAGCATCTGCTATCCTAAACAAATTAGAGAATGATAATAATTTAGAGATTTTATCATTAAGAACTAAGGTTAATATTGAAGAATTTTCAAGTGGAGAAAAACAAATTTATATACTTTGCTTATACTGGTCATTAATTAAAACATCTGGAATAGAAATTCCATTTATAATCGATACTCCTTATTCAAGAATAGATGAAACTCATAGAAATAATCTAACTAATGAGTATCTATCTACCATAAGTAATCAGGTTATAATTCTTTCTACAAATACTGAAATTGATGAAACTTTATATCCTCAGGTAAAACCTAGAATAAGTAATGAGTATTTAATAGAGTATGATGATAAAAATAGAAAAACTCTGCAATCTGTAGGATATTTTTTTAATTAATAGGGGGTGAACATTTTGGGATTTAGATTAAAAACATCAAAAGAAACAAAAGAAATTTTCGAAGAACTAGGCAGTAAGATGAATCTTAAACCTTTTGCCCTTTCTAAACTAGCAATTTCATTGTCTATAAATAGCAATGAACCAATAGATTTATATACTTCATCAGATAATAACGGTTTAGATTTAAATAGACAGACTATAACAGCCCAATATGATGCTTTATTTAAAGCTCTTATTGAACAAGATCTTGGTAAGTCTATTACAGATGATGAGTATTTTCCTCACTATGTAAAATTACATATAGATAGAGGTGCTGTTATCTTAAAAAATAAATACAGATATTCTGGCAACCTCAGAAATTTTATAAAGCAAAATATCAATGACAGCACTTCAATTTAGAAATCATAAAAATTAGAGCATATTAAAATTAAGAAAATTTTTAATATGCTCATTTATTTTTAGTACATTTATTTGAAATTATATAAATTATTCATAAACTTTATTATTTTTCCTTATTATATTCTTTTTATGTATATATTTAAAACTTTTTATTTAAATTATGATATAATTATTTTTGAAAAGATGAGAAATAGAACGGTGGCAACCTTTTTAAATCCTCCTAGAACTTTAGAAAGGAGGGTTGTGTTATGATTGAGTATTTCCTCACAGGAATAGTTATTCCTATATTCATAGGAGTATCGATAAACAAAATATCTAACAAAAAAGAAAAAAACCACCAATCTATTGGACGTAGCTCTGGTGGTTTCACGTTCTCAGTAACTTTTAAGTTTAAGAGAACAGAGTAATAACATAACCTAAAATGCCTCGTTCTCTCATCTTTTCTTTATTATACCATACTAATAATAAAGCATCAAGATTACTGTAAAACTCTTTGATTTATATTTAGTATATTTTTATTCTCCAAAGAATATATTTAGTATAGATTGACTAGGATCTTTACTTTCTGGATTCTTATAATTTTCAGCAAGCTCCATTATAGCCTCTAAATAATCCTCTTTATCATATACTTCTTTTTTAATTATTTCCATTCCTGCACATGCATACTCTTCTATAAGTTTGTATTTTTCTTCTTCATTTTCTTTTCTTAATAGGAATAGCTCATCTTCACTATCTTTATACTCCATTAATGCTATCATATTCATTATTGCCAAATCATCATCAGAAAAATATACTAATTTTATTGGGTCTGAACTTGATTTACTTATTTTTTTTCTATCTCCATTTACAAAGCCAACTACAGCTGCTAATGTATAGAGTTCCGTCATCGCATTAAAAATTCTTTTTTCTGAACCAGATTTTGCTAATTCCTTAAAACATACTTCATGATTTATATCCTTGTTTAATAGAGATTTAGCCATTGTATGATACCTCCTCTATTTTAGTTGTTTCTCCTATTTCTTTATCACTTTCATTAGCATCTACCATTTTATACATTTTTCCAACTTGATGTTCTATATTTTCTTCAACTTCTTTACTCCACTGTTTGTCAGATACTACTATTATTATTTGAGATGCTAATTTTCCTATATTAGATGCAACATTAGCTGTATGAGTTTCATCTAAATTTCCAAAAGGAGAGTCCATTACAATAGGATAATCTCCACCTGTAAACTCTGAAATCAATATATTTTTATTACGCTTATTTCTTGCATAGTTCACCAATGCACCAATGAATGATAAACTAGTTATCTGTCCTTCACCTGTAGATAAAAAGGCTATATTATCTTCAGTTGTATTATTTATAGTATTTAATATCTTTAACTCGAAATCTTTTGTTAGTTCTGGAACTCTATATTCTTTCCTACTAAAGTTTGAGAATACTTTTTTTATTTCTTGATCAAGTTCTTGTCTTGTCATTTCTATAAAAGCCTCTTTAATAGATATATTTAAATCATATAATTCTGTTGCTATTTTATTTTTATCCCGTATTTTTTGTGCTTTTTCATTTTTATTTTTAACTCTTATAAGTGCTTCTTCTGAGTCCTTTATCTTTTTATCTATTCTTTCTATTTCTGTTTCTAACTTACCAATTTGCTGACTTATTTTTTTTATATTATACTCTGATTTATTTAGCATTTGTTCATTAAATTTTATTTTGTCATCATTTGAATTTATTATTTCTTGACTTAAGTTTTCTTTTTTATATTTTAAATTTTCAATATTTCCTTCATACTCATTTTTTAAATCTTTTAAAGCTGACAATTCATTAAAAAATCTATCTTTTTCATATTCTACTTCATTGCTATAAGTACAATATTCTTTATAAGATTTTATCAAACCTGTAATCTGGTTGTATGATTCATCTAGTTCTTTACTTCCTGCGGATTTCTTTAGTTCAATTATATTTTTATACCCTTTACTGCCTTCTTCCAAATGACAGCCGCATATACACATTCCACGTTCTAATAAATCATCTAAAAACTGAGTTTTTATATTTGACGGCAGTTGACCTTTCTCTCTTTTGTCATCCAATACTTTTAGTATTTCTTCAAAATAAGGAGACATTAGTTTTACTTTTAACTTGCTTGATATTAATGTTTTTATATCGCTATTTACATTTAATATACTTTTCTTATTCCTTGCTATATTACTTTCTATTTCTTCTATCTGAGTTCTTTTTTCCCTTATAACTTCAGAATTGCATTGTGATAGATAATTATTTGCTCTTTCTTTTGCCCGTTCTTCATTTTTTACATTTTCTTTTTCTTTTTCTAACTTTTCACTACATATATTTTTTTCTATTCTATATCCATCTAAACGATCTGCTATTTCTTGACCTTCTGCATCACTAAATTTTGAAAGTTCTTTTGTATATTCACTTTTTATTTGTTCTAAATCCTTTGACATATTATCAAGCATTGTTACGCCTAATATATCTAATATTGCTTTTTTTATTTCTTCTTTACCATCAACTTGAGCTAATTTATTTATTCTTTCTCCGTCAAAGAAGAAAAAACTTCTTAATCTTTTAGGGATTATTTTTTCTATAAAATCATCATCTTCTTTTTCTGCATTTCCTGTAATAGAATCTATTCTGTATATCTCTATATATTTATGTTTATCGTGAATAATTTTTCCGTTTATTTTTTCAAACTTTTCTTCTCTATTTACAAGATATCTTTCATTTCTTTCTTCAAATTCCATACCAACAGAAGCAGATATCGTCTCTCCTTCTTTAAGTTCCTCAGCCGCCCTTAGATTTAACATATTATCAATCTTCAATGGTTCCATTACATCACCATACATAACATAATAAAAAGCATTTAATAATGTTGTTTTACCAGTTCCATTTTCACCTCTTATGACTGTCACATTTTTATTTGTTTCTTTTGAAAATACTATTGTCTGAGTACCATAGTATCTAAAGAAATTTTTAAGTGCTATCCTATCTATTCTCATTTCTAGATACTCCCTCCTCAATAATTTTCTTTATATCTTCCCTGATATCTTTTCTTTTTATCTTATAAATATTATTTCTTTCTACTTTTAATATTTTATTGTATATATGTGATATTTCTACATTTTCATTAAGAAGATTTACTATTTTTTCTTCTATATTCATATTTCTCTTCCTTTCTACTAATATATAAAATCATACATATCCCAAACATCCATTATTTTATTATATGCTTCAGTACAGTTAATTGCTAATGTGGAAAATTCAATAAATCTTTTTACTTCTTTATCAAATATTTTCTTTTCTATTATTTTTTCATCGTATGGTAAAGTTTTAAAAAAATCTTTATCTAAAGATGGAATAACCATAAAATCATATATTGTTGCGTATTCCTTTCCATTACAAAGCCTTAAAACTCTACCCCTTCTTTGTATAAATTCTTTAGGGTTTGTACTACTTGATAATATAAATGCTGTTCTAAGTTCTGGAATATCCACTCCCTCATCTAAACATCTTATTGCAGAAATAGCATCTAATTTACCTTCTTTAAAATCAGATATTATCTCTTCCCTTTCCTTTTTACTTTCTTCAGCTGTAAATGTATGTGTTTTTAATGAAAAATCATTTGCTACTACTCTATTAACTTTATGTATGTATTTATCCTCATCTTCTATTTTATCTCCACAATAAAATATATTATATTGTGTACCTTTAATCATATCTTTCATTTCTTTTAATTTTACAAGTTTATTTTCACAAGTATATAGTATTCTAGCTCTTTTTAATAATAACCTTTGTAGTATTTCCTCCTCTTCTGAGTTCAAATCTTTTTTCACTATTAATTTCGTTATCTTCTCAGATAGTTCTTTATATTCTTCTAACTCATAATTTGTCAATTCAACAAAAATAGGATTGTAATAATATGGAGTTAAAAAACCTTCATCTATAGCTCTTTTCATACTAAAATTATATACTATTCCACCAAAGTATTCTTTCAACTTATCTAAATTCCCATTGTTGTATAAAGAATCCAATGTGGCCGATAAACCTAATCTTATATTGGTATTTTGAGGTAAATTTTTTAAATATTTATTTGTTGCTGCATGATGCATCTCATCTATACAAAATATATATTCTCTTCTTATATTATTTAATTGCTTTTGAAATACTTCTCCATTAAATGTAGAATTTGTTGTTATAACAAATAAATTTTTCAAACTTCCATTATTATATCTTTTTATTTTATGGTATAATTCATTTTCCCATTTTATCCTGGAATCATAGCATTTAATCGGGTCTATATCAAATAAATTTAAGTTTTCTACCCATTGTTCTAACAATACTTTATATGGAACAACTATAACTATTCCACAGTTTATATTATTTTCACTACACTTTTCTAAAACTTTAACCATTGCACTTATAGCTGTTATCGTTTTCCCTGTTCCTGTAGCCATTTCAAATATGCCACTTAGACGATTACCTATCCATGAATCTATTGCTTCTTTTTGGTAATCTCTTAATTTTATTTTTTCTGGTATATGTGCTATTTCTTACACCTCTTTCTATTATTTAAAAAATATATTCAATATGCTATCAACAGCATCCTCTACTTCTTTACTTGATTCAATTTCATCTTTTTCTTGTTTATTATCTGTTATATTTTTTTCTTCTATAATATTATTTTCTTTTTTTATATTACTATTCTTTTCAATATATTCGTTATCAGAATAGAAAAATTGTATTTTATAATAAGGTAATATTTCAGAAATAATTATTTTCTCTTTTTCACAATCTAAAACACCTTTTCTACTAGATTCTAATACAATATCTATTTTTCTACTCTTTTCATCAATTATTATATTTTCTTCATTTATTCCTAAAATATTTGATGTAATTGCTTCTTTTTCTGGTGTATATACAACTAATTTTATCTCTTCACCAATTATAGATCTATCTATATATCTTTCTAAATCCGTTATTCTTTCATAACTCTTACCTTCTACTAGCTTACTAACTATAAGAATAGTCTTATAACCTTTTATTCTAGATTTTTTTATTATTCGTAGCTCATTCACACCCATTATTGCTCTTGCTTTATAAAATAACATCTCTATAGTATTATAATTAGTATTTGCACCTATATATTTATCCATGATTTTATAGTCTTGTCTCACATAGGTTTCTGTTACATTATTAAATTCTTCTTTTTCATTATGATCATTTTTTGAAGATTTATTTTCTTTTATATTATCTTCTTCTACTGTTTTAATTTTTTCTAATTCATCTGATTTCTCTTTTGGTATATCTTGTTCAAACACTATGTTTAATAAATAATCATAATAGTTTTTTTCTTTTAGCCAATCTTTTGCTCCATAAATATATCTTGCTAATTCTAATCTTTTTTCATCAGAATCTACATCGATTTCTAACATTTTTACATCTATATCTTCAGTTAATTCTAACTCGATCTGAACATATTCTATATTTTTTATATACTCTGGTACTTTTTTAGATATACAAATCCACTTTAAAAATTCAACAACATTTACATTATTGGTTTCACCTAATAAAATTAAAAATTTTATAAATTCAGCATACCTATTACATTCTGGCATCTTCATGCCTAAACTTTTAAATTTGTTTAATAATGATTCTAAGTCTGATAAACTTTCAATTTCTTTTTTTATTATTTTTTCTTTTTCTTCTCTATACCTTTTTAAATCTATCATTGAATCACTTTTATTTTCATCTTTATCTAATTTATCATCTGTATTGCTAAAAAAATCTTTTTTTAACACTATTCTTTTTCCATTAATATTTACTTTTCCACTAGAAGATATTTTATAAGCATGATAAAGATCTCCTTCTACATCTAAATCTTCACACGTTATTGTACCTGTGCAAAATAAATCACCATCTACTGATAAATATTTACATTCTATATCTCCTATAACAAATACACTATTATATGAGATTATATTTTTATTAGTGATAAGATTTCCTACTAATATTTTTTCTTCTTTTATTTTTATATTTTCAAGTGCTGTTGACACTCTTGAGTTAATTTCTTCTACTTTATATCGTCTTTTTTCTACTAAATTACTTTTTCCTATTTCCATTAACATCACCTTATAGTAAAATTAATAATCCTCCCAAAATAATTGAGAGGACTTATTTTTAGTCAAGTGTAAATATCCTTTCTGCTATATCTAGATACATATTTTCTCTTTCTTCAATTTCTTTTTCATGCCATTTTTTGTATTTTGATATTATATTTGTTATTGTTAATTTTTCATTGATATAAATCTTTTTCTTATCTTCAAATGGCTTATTTCCTAATTTTTTATTTTTTATATCTTCTATAATAGTTAAATTTCCTAAATTATTAACTATCTTATCCATATTTTCATCTTTACAAGATTTTAATGCATTTTGAGGATATATATGTTCTATATCTATATTTTTTCCATTACTTACTACTGTTTTATTTGGATTTTTTAATATTTTATAATTTAAGTAATCATTCACATAATAACTTTCTATTGTCGTTAAGAAATAAAGAATTTTATCTCTTCTACTTGGAACATAGTTCAAGCTTCCATTTTTTATTTTTTCTCTAAAATCAATTACACTAGCACCATCTTCTTCAAATAAAGATTTCATATTTTCTTTAAATATTTCCCTATCAAACGATTTATTTTCTCTTATATATTTTATAGTGCTCTCATATACATTTGTAAGTTTTGTTGGTCTTTTTGAACATATAGTAATATATCTAAAAACAACTCTGTCAATTATTTCTAGTGCATATACAAAGTCTTCTTCACTACATTCATCATATATAGCCATTAAAAGTGGAATACATCTTTTGTATTTTAATTTATTAACTATTTCTCTTAGTCTATTTTTCGTCCATGAATCAACGTTTGAATCAATATAAGGCCATTCTCCTCTATTTAAATTATCATAAACCTCATATTTATCTTCAATATCTCTTATTCTATTTCGTATTGTCACCGCATCTTCTTTTTTATCAAAAAATAATTTTTTATATCTATTATGTATTTTTTTATCATTTTGGGAAACTTTAATATATGACTCTAAGTATACACTCATATACTTATCACAATCAGCTTTTTCTGCTATATTATCCCAATTCTTAGTAGCTTCTTTAAAATAATTACTTTTTTCACCATAAGATTCAAGCATTTGTAATGTATGCGGTCTTAATAAATCTACAACACCAAGGCTTCTTCCCCTATCATTCAGAACTTGGAACATAGTATACGCTGTATCTTCATTAGATGATATTATTGTAACTATATATGTTTTCTTAGTAAATGAATCTATAATTTCCATTAGTTCTTTTACTTGTTCTTCTAAATCTTCTAAATCTAATATAGGATTTATTATTTTTTTCTCAATCATCTTACCTGCTTCCATAATTCTCTTATGTGAAATCGGTTCATTTTTCATATTTTTACTTTCAAAACTTCTTAATAAAGATATATTACTATAGTATCCTTTTGTAAATTTTGATTCTCTAAGTTCCTTTTCTACGTCTATCTGTTCTTTTTCTAATTTATTTAAATATGATAATATTATTTTTTCTTTTATTTCTTCCTGTTCTGAACCACTTAATCCATCCTTTGAAACATTTAACAAGTCTTCAAGATTAATATTTTTTGTTTTTTCTATCAAAGTAGAAATATTTTTCATTAAGTCTTTTGTCTCTGATATTTTTTTTGTATAATCTTGAATTTCATCTAAATTGCTATACTTATTATACTTAATTTCTATATTCCTTATTGCAACTCTCAATGCACCTAATATTTCTTTTTTTCTTGATATTTTTAAATACTCTTCAAAAAATACTTTATCCGTATCAGATAATTCTAATTTATAACGCTTATTACCTTCACTATCATTATATTCTAGACATTGAGATAATATTGCCTTTTTATTATCTATATCATCTTTTATTTCGTACATAACACTAAATTCTTCATCTGATGCTATTCTTTGAAGAATTTGTTCACATAAGTTTTTAAGCTTAGCCATTAATATTGTAAATGTTGTTATTCTTTGCTGACCATCTATAATATTTCTGGTTTTTTTATCTTTTGAATCCTTTATCATTATTACCGCACCAAAAAAATAGTCATCTATATTAGATTCACATACTTCATTTAAATCCTCACAAAATGTTATTACTTCTTCCTCAGTCCAACTGTAAGCTCTTTGATATTTAGGAATTTTATATTGCTCCACCTCTGTATCTAAAAATAAATTTAAAATACTTCCTGACTTTGTTTCAAATGACAAATTATTCCCCTCCAATAAAAATTTATATTTTTAAAATTTCTTATTATTTTTACTATACTTTTATATAATAC
>Oklahoma_p2__coassemble_1281_pt1 | contig 15826 bp, 14 predicted proteins | sample Oklahoma_p2__metabat2_high_PE_021 | metagenome-assembled genome bin Oklahoma_p2
GTAAAGCCACCGTTCCTGCTGCCAACAGTTTTTCGGTGGCTTTTTTCTTTTTTGTCAGATATACGATTAATTACTACACCGACAATAATCGGTATTATGAGTAACTTTATTATCTCTTCAAAGTCCATTTTGAAAACCTCCTTTCAGTTGCTCTAAGAGGATTTACTTCAACTGGAAACCACCTATTTTTTCATTTCTTGCTCCAACTTTATTATAACACATCATAATATTTTATTACAATCTTATTAATTAATACTGTTTTATTGAAATTATATTTAAAATAATATTTATTTTCCCCCTACTATATTTCTCTTTAAAATGTTAAAATTAAGTCATGGAAATTAATTTTTCTGAATTTTTAATTTTGGGGGTAATGAATATGTTAAGAGTTATTATATGTGGCTATAGTGGCGGCGTTGGTAAGATTTTAAGAGAGTGTGTTGCTAAGGACAGCGAGTGTGAGTTAGTGGCTGGTGTTAGCCGTTCTCTTGGGACAGGTACTTGCGACGGAAATGTTAAGTTATTCAAGAGTTTTGATGATTGCGATGTTGAAGCTGATGCGATAATAGACTTCTCTCATCCTGATAATCTTGACTCTATGTTAAAATACGTTCTAAAAACTAAAACTCCTGTTGTTATCGCTACAACTGGATTTACTGCAGAACAGGATGCAGCTATTGAGGAAGTTTCTAAGGAAGTTCCTGTGCTTCTTTCTCACAATACTTCAGTTGGGGTAAATGTTCTTATCGAGTTAGTTAAACAGGCTGCTAAGCTTCTTGATTTTGATATAGAAATAGTTGAAAAACACCACAACAGAAAAGAAGATGCTCCAAGTGGTACATCTAAGATGCTTATTTCTGCAATACAGGAAGTTCTTCCTGATGTTAAAGGTGTATTTGGTAGATCTGGTAGAAGTTGTAAAAGACAGCCAGGAGATATTGGAGTTAGTTCTGTAAGAGGTGGAAATATAGTTTCTGACCACGATGTTTTATTCTGCGGTGACAGTGAAGTTGTAACACTTGCTCATCATGCACAGTCTAATGCAATTTTCGCTGAAGGTGCAATATTTGCTGCTAAGAAGATATTAGACAAAGAAAACGGATTATATGATATGAAGGATATATTATAAAATAAAAGAACAAGTGTAAATGGATAACTTGATACTAGAATATCAGTATGATATAATAAAGAAAAGATGACTAGAGCAATAGCTAGGCTATTAATCTTTCTTGAATTTAATTACAAGAGAAAATGTAAAACCACCACTACGGCTAATAGATTGGTGGTTTTTTTCTTTTTTGTCTTTAGATAGTTTGTTTATTGCTACACCTACAAATATAGGTATCACAATTAGCGTTAATACTGCCTCTACCACAGACATAACCTCCCTTCTAAAACATTAGGAGGATTCTAAAAGGTTGCCACCGCTCTATTTTGTCATCTTTTCAATAAATATTATATCATAGTTTAAATAAAAAATCTTTATTGTGTGATTTGAAAAGAATGCAAACGTAGAAAGACCCTTGTAAATATACAAAGGTCTACTTCTCTAATTATCTATCTTCGTCTGTTACGTTGAATATGTATGGTACGTTTCTGAAGTAATCTCCACAGTCAAATCCGTATCCAACAACGAATTTATCCTCTACTTCATATCCACAGTAGTCTGGCACTAGGTCAACTTTTCTTCTTGAAGGTTTGTCTAGTAGCACGCAGCTTTTTATGCTCGCTGGATTTTTAGCTTTTAAATGTTTAAGTACGAAATCCATAGTCACTGCACTGTCAGTTATATCATCAACTACAAGCACATCGTATCCTTCTAAATCTACAGTTACATCTGAAGATACTTTAACTGTTCCACTAGTTTCTTCTGAATTTCCGTAGCTAGATGTTGTCATAAAGTTTACTCTAAGTGGTAAATCTATGCTTCTAACTAAGTCTGCGCAGAATATAAAGCTTCCTCTAAGTAGTGCAACTACCATTAATTTTTTATCTTTATAGTCTTCTGTTATCTGTGCTCCAAGTTCTTTTACTCTTTTTGCAATGTCTTCTTCTGTGTACATTGTTTCCCATTTCTTTTTAGTTATGTCCATTTTCTGGCCTCCGATTCTTTTGTTATACAGATTATTTTATACGAATTATTGAGTATTTTCAATAGTTTAATAGAAAAATGCTATCTATAATAACTTAGATAAATCTACTTATTTAATTTTTTCCTTAATTTCACAAATATTCTCTAGTTAATAATATTTTCAAGTTAAAAACTTTCAAAAAGTGGCTCTATTCTTTTTAATATGGTACAATATAAAAAGAGGTAAGAATAACTTTTAGAGGATAACTTGGTTATTTTTCTTTTTTAAAACTAAGTTTTAAAGCAATAGTAAAACCACCACTACGTCCAATAGTCTGGTGGTTTTTTACTTTTTTTGTCATATACTTCCCCACGCAAAATAAGCCTTTAAATAATTCTTACAAACATAATTTCAAAAGCATCCAGTATCGATTTTCGATTGCTATTTTTAACAAAAGTGTGCGATAGAAAACAACCTCACTCGACAATACGAAGGCAGCACTGCAGTATTTCATCTCTGATGAGATACCCTTGTGATGACTGAGTCTGGAGAGAAGGTTGTTTCTATCGCACACCTCACCAAATAAAAATACCGCATCGAAAATCGATACGGCATTTTTGAAAATTATATTTTAAGATTATTTAAAGGCTTATTTATTCATTTCATTCATAACATCAAGTATTACATTGTCAGTTACAGACATTCCTTCATCTCCAACGCATCCTAATGCTCTAACACTTTCATCAACAGATCTACCAACTATACCATTAAGTCCTGGAACTATACATCCTCTCTTAGCAAGTATAGCATTCTGAACTGCTGCAGAAGATGCTGTAGCTAATTTACAAGCACATCCTGGTTTTGCACCGTCACATATCATACCACTTAAGTTAGCTATCATATTTTCCATAGCTCCTTCTATCTGAGACTGTTCAGCGTCCATTAACCAAGAAAGACCTGCTGTACATCCTATTGCAGCTGCAACACCACATCCACACATTGGAGATAATCTACCTGTGAAGTTTTTGATGTATGCAGTTATTAAATGAGATATTGCTAAAGCTCTAGCAACTCTTTCGTCGCTCTGAGGATTTCTTTCATTGTATGCAGCTATTGGAAGTATTGCTGTTAAACCGTGGTTACCACTTCCGTTTGAACTCATAACTGGCATCTTAACACCTGACATTCTCGCATCTGAAGCTGCTGATGTAAGCATCATTGCGTAGTTTACAAGGTCATCACCTAATTCTCCAGCTTTTATAGCTTCTTTAATTCCGAAACCTGTACCAACACCAGTTTTTTCTCTTAAACCAACTTCTGCCATAGCTCTGTTCATTGTTATACCATCAAGAAGGAATTTTATATCTTCAAAGTCCATTTTTTCTACATTATCAACTATTTCAGCAACTGTAGCTTTATCCATTAAAGTTTCTTTTCTTTCTTCTGTTGCACTTGTTTCTGTTGCACTTACTTCTTTTGGTTCATTATCTAATATAACTTCTCCATCTTTTGCAAGATATGTAAAGTTATCGTGTCTTCCTCTTATCTTAACTAATACTTCATGATTAGCACCTTTTAACATAACTTCTAAGTATATCTTATCAGCTGAATCTGTTGGCTCTACTGATATAGTATGTTCTTCTAAATATTTTTCTGATTCTCTAACTTCTTCTTCAGTTAAACCTTCAAGAACGCTTAATCCGTCTGCAGATTTTCCTCCAACTATACCCATACAAGCTGCAACTTTTAGTCCTAATATCTTACTTCCTGGTATACCAACACCCATTCCATTTTTGAATATATTGTTACTTACTAACATTTTATTATCTATAACTTCTTCACCTAAAAGTTCTTTAGCTTTTGCACAAGCTAAAGCTAATGCAACTGGTTCTGTACATCCAACTGCTGGCTTAACTTCATTTCTTAACATTTCAACTAATTCATTTCTTATATCTCTCATCGTACACCCTCCATATAATCTAATATCTCTCGTATCTTAATAGCAAATTTCTAAATAGTTCTAAATAAATTTCTGTTCATACATTTGGATTATCTAATAACCCTTTCCACGCCATATATAATAAGCATATCTCGTGCCAAAATTAAAAAAATATTTTCATAAAACTTTACACTTGGCTATATAACTAGCTTTAAACCTATTATTTTTTTAAATTATCATCTCAAAAATATTTATTATCAACTTTTCAAAAATATTTTTTTCTCATTTTAGGCATAAAAAAATCTCATTTTGAGAAACAATCTCAAAATGAGAATATATATAAATATAAACAAACTGCTCTAAAACTACTCTCACATTAACCTAAAAAACAAACTTCTCCAACTTCATCTCTTTCCAAAGGACAACTTCTTTATAACTAAAATTGAAAACATGTGGAATTACTGTAGAAAAGGGTTCATTATGATTAGCTCCCAAATAAATCGAAAACATTCCTATTCATATATTTCTCCTATAGGCAATATTTATATCTAAAATTGATAAAGTATAATATCACAAAGTGAAGAGGAGTCATTATAATTAGCACTCTCAATAAATCGAAAACATCACTGTGGTATTTTACGCTAGTAAGATACCCTGTGAAGTTTTTGATATTGAGTGGCTAATATAATGACCCCTCTCTACTTGATATTATACTTTTCAATTTTTCTATAAAGAGTTGCCCTCGATATTCCTAGGGCCTTTGCCGCCAATTCTTTGTCTTTTTTATATACTCCATATCTTTTCAACGCCTTCTGTATCTCTCTCTTTTCAAGATCCTCCAACGTTTCTATAGCAGAAGTCTCATCTTCCTCAAACTTCTCCTCATACTCCAGAATAGACTTTGGAAGAACATCGACTGTAATCTCGCTACCCTGAGCCATATTTACACTATATTCAATACTATTTTGAAGCTCTCTAACATTTCCTGGCCAACCGTACTTTTGCATCCTATCCAACGCAACCTCATCAATTCCCTCGACATTTTTCTCAAGCTTCACAGAATACTCTCTAATCATATAATCTATAAGAAGCGGAATATCTCCCTTTCTCTGAGAAAGACTAGGCAGCTTTATAGGGATAACATTCAGCCTGTAGTATAAATCCTCCCTAAACGTACCCTCTTTAACCATACTCTCAAGATCCTTATTTGTAGCTGCAATTATCCTAACATCTATTTCAATATTAGACTTCGCACCAATTTTATTCACTTCTTTCTCCTGAAGCACTCTAAGAAGCTTTGACTGAAGATGCAAGCTCATATCCCCAATCTCATCTAAAAACAAGCTTCCCTTGTGGGCAATTTCAAACATACCAAGTTTTCCACCTTTTCTAGCACCGGTAAATGCACCTTCCTCGTATCCAAATAACTCACTTTCTAGCAAATTATCTGGAATAGCTGCACAGTTTACTGCGATAAATGGATACTCAGCTCTTTTGCTGTGATTGTGTATTGCTCTGGCAAACAGCTCCTTACCTGTCCCACTCTCCCCAGTTATAAGAACCGTAGACACAGATTGAGCTGCCATAATCGTCTCTTTCTTGACCTTTTTAATCGACTCACTTTCACCGATTATATTATCAATCATTATACTTCTATCTTTATTCATCTTGTTGTAGTTTTTAATAGCTTCTTTTTTATCGGTAAAGTCTATAACATATCCTTTAATCTCGCCATTAAGCTCAATCCTACTCATATTGTAGATACCTTTAATAGACTTTCCTCCACCCTTGTAGTTAAAGCTTGCACTAAAAGAGTGACCCGTTCTATACTTATCTGGAATTTTGATAAATTTAAAAATATCAAAAATAATCTTCCCTGTAATATCGTCCTTTATATTGAACATCTTTTTAAACTTAAGATTGTATCTATCAATTCTGCCATCGACATCTATAGACACTACAGACTTATCCATACCATCTACCAAAGTTTCAAGCTTCTTCTTTTCAATATCGAGTTCGTAAGATTTTATAGCTGCTTTTAATTTTCCAGACAATAAATCTGCCATTCTAGTAAGGAAATTCACCATTCCATCGCTATTAGTTTCAATTATCTTTCTCTGCTCCTCAGAGAATGCTATAAGGCCTATCACACCATAAGATTTCCCGTCACAGACTATAGGACAACATATTTCCCCAAATTCGTTACAATTTCCCGCTCTACAACACTCCTTGCAAATAGGGCTAACTTTTGGATTATCTATAACTATCACCTCTCCGCCTTGTAGTGACTTCTTAAAAGCATATCCGTCTATTTGCTCGCCAATCTTACTTATATATTTCCCAGTACCCGCAATTCTGATAAGATTTTCGTCTACTATTGTTACATCTATTTTTAATACAGTTTCTATTGCATCTGCTATATTTTGTATATCGTTTTTTATATAACCTAGCTCAATCTTCATAACAATTACCTATCCTTTCTAAAATTGTGAGTCTTAAATTCAAATAACTTTATATCTATAAATTTAAAATCTAAATGAGTCAAATTTCTTTTCCTTTTCTGTTATTTCTTCTAGCTCCTTGTTCTTCATCATTCTCTTAATATCCTTCAATTCTACGTAAATTTTGTTCAACGTAAACTGAATTGATACAAGAACCATAAACAGAAGAACGACAAATACTATCTCGTAGTTTATCAAAAAATCATCTCCCTATTCTAAAATAGGTCTGGCATAAACTGCCAGACCTATTAATTATATCATTCTATTATATTTTTTACATTCTGTTAATGTTGCTTTTTATATTTATCGCTATAAGAATTATAACATTCTCTTTCTAGCTACATAAACATATTTCTTGCTTTCGAAATCTTCCATTACACCATCAAATCTTAAATTAGAGAATATTCTCTTTATATCACTTGGATTGCAGTGATTTGCACAAAGGCCACATATTCTTCTCTTTAAATATTTCATCTTATTTTTTATATTATACATATTAAGATCTTCAAGTATAAGATCTCCATTATTTTTTAGAACCCTACTTATTTCTGAAGACGCCTTTTCATAGTTGCTAGTATGGTTAAACTGTTCAAGAACAATAACCTTGCTAAAATAATTGTCTTCAAAAGGAAGATATTCTAATTTTCCTTTTACAAAATTGCAGTTTTCATTGTGCACTAGAGAATAGCACATATCTTCATAATCTGAATCTTCAAGTATTGTTACGTTTAACCCGCTTAATCTTAGCTCTTTTCCCAATCGACCAATATCACCTACAAGTAGTACTTTTTCACCTATACTGTAGTCAAGATGGTTTAAAAGAAAATCGACTCCATTTCCATTAAGCTTTTCATCTTCATCAGCTAAATGAAATAATACTTTTTTCACAACATTCACCTCTTTAACCCTTTTTAAAATATTAATAATAAATAGCCCTTATATAATAAGGACTCCAAAAAATAGCTATCCTTTATCATAAAGGACATAAAGTGTAATAACCTAATTTAATTTTCTTCCATATGATAGATTATAGTCCCAAACCATCAACTATTCAATACTTTTTTTGATTTAAAAATAAAAAGATATTGCTTGATTTTTCAGTATTTTTTAAATTCAAAAAAGGACCTTTGCATTAACGCAAAAGCCCTCTTTTCCACAATAAATATATATTAATTTTTATACTAGTCTACATTTAAGTCCATACTTCTAACTCTGTTTTCTTTTAGTTTTGTTAAACCTGCTTTTAACATTGTTGTTGCTGTGTAGAATATTACACATATTACTAAAACTTTTAGTATGTTTATTGGTAGACTCTTAACTATGAATGCTGCTATGAATACACCAAATATACCACCTATAGTTATTCCTAGTGAAGATTTTCTTGGGTACTGTCCTTCTTTTATGAATTCCATACCTGAGAATGGAAGTAACATCGCACAAGATCCCATCATTATTGGGTATGCAGCTCTTTCTGACATTCCTAAAAGGTAAAGCATTGCCATACATGGTGCGTATAGTCCGATTCCTGCTGTCATAAGTGCTCCAAGTATGAAGTTACCAACTATACCTATTATTAATTTTGTTCCGTTTAATCCTAATGCAGTTCCACCACCTGGCATTAAGCTTATCCATGGTAATCCGCAGAACATTACTATACCTGTTATAAATAAAGCTACACCCATAACTATCTGAACTATTGATTCGTCAAGTTTTGATATTATTTTAGCTCCTATTACAGAACCTGCTGCAGCTGCTATTAGAAGTGATAAAAGTGTTATTGGATCAACCTTAACTGATGTTATGAATATAAGCGCTTCTAAAACTGCTGGTATTGTACATGATACGTTAAGCATCCCTGGTATGTGTTTGTCTTTTACATTTAATTTTAATGCTTTTGACATAGCTACAACTATTGCGAAAGAACCTATTCCTAGAGTATCTGCAAAGTTAGCTACAAATCCTATTGCTCCTGATTTTTTGAAACTTTCGTTTTCTAGCTGATTTGCGTCTTTAGTCTTTTTGAAATCTTTACCAAAAACTACAGCGAACATAGATGTAAATCCGATTAACATTATTCTTATTAGAGTTGCCATTTTAATTCTCCTTTTTTAATTTTTTAGTTTGTTTTTTGTTCTCGGTTTATTTCTCTTTTTTTACTAATATAAATTTAATTTACTCAAGCAAATTTTCCTTTTTTACAGGTTTTATAGCTTTTTATTATCAATTACTTAAACCTGTAGATATTGTTTTCCCTTTTCAAGTTATTATTATAACAAGCATCTTTATCTTTTGCAATATTTTATTTCTTTTTCAGACAATTTTTATTTATTATCTTAATATAATCACTATTTATTTGTAATATTTTTAATTATTTTTTATATTATTTTAATTTTTCTGAATAATTTCATTTTATTTTCACTTTTTTAACATAAGTTACATTTATGACACCATAAATTCGGGTTATTTAGTAAACAAGCTTTTTATTCTTTGCAATATTTTATTCATAATTTTATATTATTATTTACGTTGTAAAAATCGTTTTTTTGAAGTATTTCGATACTTTTTAATATTTATTTTTTTATTATTTTTGAGTGATTTTTATTATTATATATTTTTTTGATTGAAATGAATTTAAGAAATGTTTTCCTGACAAAAAATAAAAATGTGCCGCATACTTTCTATATTTTGGGAAAGTACACGACACATTCTTGATTTTAAAGTTATTATAAAATATTTCAGTCATTTACAATTTTATATAAGGTTTATTGTTTTTATAATATTTATTCGTTTACTACTCCTGTTGCATTTCCTTCTGCTAATTTAGCTTTTCTAGATTTAGCAAGTGGTGCTAACATGCTGTAAGAAGTGTAAAGTATTACTACAACTACTATGGCTTTCATTATATCCATAGGTAGGTTTTTAACTAAAGTTGCTGCTAGTACAACTCCGATAGCTCCACACACTACTATTCCCAGTGTAGCTTTTCTTGGATAGTTTCCCTCTTTTATAAATCTTATACTAGCTACTGGCATAAGTACTGCACATGATCCCATCATTATTGGATAAGCCACTTTTGCTGACATTCCAAGGAAGTATACTAGCGCCATCATGGTGCATATAATCCTATTCCTGCTGTCATTAGTGCTCCTAATATGAAGTTTCCTACAGCACCTATTATTAGTTTTGTTCCTGTTAATCCTATTTCATTTCCACCACCTGGCATTAAGTCTATCCATGGTAATCCTAGGAACATTAATATAGCTGTTATGAATAATGCTATTCCCATTACTAGCTGAACTTTTCTTTCGTCCATTTTTGATATTATACCTGCTCCTATATATGAACCAAGTCCAGCAGCTGCTAGCATAACAATAAGTGTAGTTGGATCTACTTTTATTGTTGTTGTAAATATAAATGCTTCTGTCATTACTGATGCACAACATCCTATGTTTAACATTGCTGGTATTTCTTTATTGTGTATTTTCATTTTTGTAAATTTTGACATAGCAACTATTGGTGCAAATGCTCCAATCCCTAAAGTATCTGCGAAGTTTGCTATAAATCCTATTATTCCAGCTTTTCCAAAGCCTTCTTCTTCTTTTTCTAAAAGTCCTGTATCCTTTGCACGTTTAAAATCTCTTAATAGCACTGATAGATATGCTATTGTCAGTACTGCAAAAACTATTCTTATTGCATTTACCATTTTGTATTTGTTCCCCCTACTCTAAACCTACTGTTTTAGTTTAAATTTTTACTAAAATTATTTTTACTTGTACAAAAATTAGCTAATTTCTTATCCTTACATCTTATAATTTTAACTATATTTTTTAAAGTGTCAATATAGTTAATTGGGCATAAATTAATTTTAACTTAAAATGATTGTGTTTTTATATTAATTAAATTATTTTTTACATAATTTATATCATTTATGAATAAAATTGCGCTATTTTTACTGTAAATAGCTTGTTTAATTTACATAATCACAAATTTTTATGCTTTTTTTGTATAGAATAAATGTATTTTTTTGCTACTTTTTTAACCTTTTCTATATACTCCTTCTATAATAGAAGTATTATCAATAAATTTATACTATTTATCAAAATATTCTGCTCGCTATTTTTATTTTATTATTTTAATTTATTTTCTATTTTGATTTATTTTTTCTATATTTGTGTATTTTTATATAATTTTAGTCTATTTTTATATATTAATATTTTTTTAAGTGATATTATAATTTATTTGTTTTTTTATGTAATAAAAAAATAGATATCTTTACAACAAGATATCTATCTTTATTAATTTATTTATGCTTCTATTAATTTATTTTCTTCTCTTTTTAATGCTTTTTTTAGCATTCCATAAGATGTGTAGTATATTACAAATACACATAATACTTTTACCATATTCATTGGCATTGAGTTAAATATATACGCTGCAGCAAACACTCCTACAACACCACCTATTGTTATCCATAATGATGTTTTTCTTGGATAGTGCCCGTCTTTTATAAATCTAGTGCTCGCTATTGGCATAAGTACCGCACATGATCCCATCATTATTGGGAATGCACATTTTGGTGACATTCCAAGTATATATGTAGTTGCCATACATGGTGCATATAGTCCTATTCCTGCTGTCATTAAAGCTCCGTATATGAAGTTTAATGTTACTCCTATGAATAGTTTTGAGCCGTAAAGACCTATGCTTTCTCCTCCAACTGGAAGAAGGTTTACCCATGGAAGTCCCATAAATATTACACTCGCAGTTATAAACAGTGCTATTCCCATAGCAAGCTGTATTTTCTTTTCATCAAGCTTTTCTACTATTCCAGCTCCTATGTAAGATCCCATTCCTGCAGCTATTAACATAGACACAAGTGTTGTTGGATCTACCTCTATAGCTGTTAAAAATATCAGTGCTTCTGTTATATTTGGTATAGCACAAGATATGTTTAGCATTGCTGGGAGCTCTTTATCCTTAAATTTCATCTTCATAGCTTTTCCCATAGCTATTATGACAGCAAAAGAACTTACCCCCAATGTGTCGAAAAAGTTACCTACCATCCCTGCTATTCCGGCTTTTACACAGCTTTCATCTTCTAGTCGATTTTCTCTTTTGGCTTTAGAATAATCGCTAATCATTAAAAATCCCTGCATTCCGGTAAATGATAGTAGTATAATTCTTATTAAATTTATCATTTTGCCCTCCTATATATCCAGCGCACATGGCTGCCGGTATACCTTTGTAGTTATCCACTTTTCCTCAAGATATCAACATTTTCCCAAAATTTATCCTACTTTTCAACATGTTAATCTCTTTTAAAAGCGACATTATTAATTATACTATAATTCTAAATATCTGTATACATTGGAAACCGCTTATCAAAAATAAAAAACCGTTATGGAGAAATTCTCCATAACGGTTGATTTTTATTTTATAGATTCTATTTTTTATTAAGCCTGTTTTTTGCTTAAGTGTGGTTTTAACATTGTTATTGAAGTATAAAGTATAACGAATACAACTAGCATTTTTAATACGTCCATTGGCATTATGTCTATAACTTTAGTTGCTAAGAATACACCGATTACCCCACCTATTGTTATCCATAAAGATATTTTTCTTGGATACTGACCTTCTTTTATGAATTTAGCTGATGCTATTGGCATAAGTACTGCACAAGAACCCATCATTATTGGGAATGCAACTTTTGGAGACATTCCTAAGAAGTAAACTAGTGCCATACATGGTCCATATAGTCCTATACCTGCTGTCATAAGTGCTCCTAGTATGAAGTTACCAACTACACCTATTACTAATTTAACACCTGATAATCCTATTTCATTACCGCCACCTGGCATTAAGTTTATCCAAGGATGAGATAAGAACATTAATATTGATGTTATAAGTAATGCAAGACCCATTACTAACTGTATTTTCTTTTCGTCCATTTTAGATATGATACCTGCTCCTATGTATGAACCAGCACCTGCTGCTGCAAGCATTGCTATTAATGTAACTGGTTCAACTTCTATAGTTGTTGTAAATATAAGTGCTTCTGTTACGACTGGTATTGTACAAGATACGTTTAACATACCAGGTATTTCTTTATCATGAACTTTCATTTTTGAGAATTTAGTCATAGCTACTATTGGTGCGAATGATCCTATACCTAATGTATCACCAAAGTTTGCTATAGCCCCTATAATTGCTGGTTTTAATGGTCCTTCTTCTTCAGAAGCTAGTCTACCATTCTGAGCTGACTCTTTATAGTCTTTTCCAAACATAAATGCGTAAATTACTGTTAAAACTCCTAATATTCCTCTGACTATATTTACCATTTACTCTACCTCCCACTTTTTATTATATTTTCTATTTTCTGAAAATTTAAAAGTTTTCACTAGGAATGGCTGAAGCCATCCCTAGATAAAAACTATTTAACTAAGTTTGTTATGCGGTATATGAATATACCTTACTCAATACTATTTATTAAATGTGAACTCTTTACTCAATAATTATTTTAATATGAAACCATATTTAACTGGGTCATCTTCGTCTATTAAGAAGTTATTGAATCCTGTCATGTAAGCAGAACCAGTTATTTTTGGTAATACTGCATCGAATTCTCCAACTTTAGTAGTTCCTACTATTTCACCTTCGAATAATGTTCCTAATATACTTTCATATACGAATTTTTCGCCTTCTTTTAATTCTCCTCTAGCATGTAAAGTAGCTAATTTAGCACTTGTACCTGTTCCACAAGGAGATCTGTCAACCTGTCCCTGTCCGAATATAACAACGTTTTTGTAAGTTGCTTTTTCGTTAGTTGGTTCGTCCCATATTTCAACAAGGTCTACAGTTTTTATATGTTCTAATGTTGGGTGCTGTATTTCGATTTCTCTGTTTATTATGTCTCTTAATTCCATTGCCATATCAGTTAATTTAGCTGCATTTTTAGGTTCTATTTTTAATCCTAACTGGCTAGCATGAACTATAGCGAAGAAAGATCCACCGAATGATATATCGAATTTAACTTTACCTACACCTGGTAATTCAACTTCCTGGTCTTTTTTGTATAAGAATGCTGGTACGTTGAATATAGAAACAGACTGAACTTTTCCGTTTTCTACTTTAACATCACCTTTTATTATTCCTGCAGGAGCTTCCATAACAACTTTTGTTACAGGTTCTTCCATTGGAACTACACCAGTTTCAACTGCAACTGTCATTGCACCTATTGAACCGTGACCACACATGTTAAGGTATCCGCCACCGTCCATGAATATTATACCGAAGTCAGCATCTGGATCACAAGGCTGAGTCATAACTGAACCGAACATATCATTGTGTCCTCTTGGTTCTAACATTATAGCTGTTCTTATGTGATCTAAATGATCTTCTAAGTACTGTTTCTTTTCTGGCATTGTATTACCTTTTATGTTTGGTATTCCACCTACAACTATTCTAGTTGCTTCTCCAGCTGTATGAGAGTCTATAGCCTGAATTGTTCTGCTAAATTTCATAACAATTTCCCCCTTAGTTTATTGCCTTTGGCAATTATATTTTAAGTCTTTCATAGAGACTTATTTGCGAATTCAATTCCAGATATGTTAATTATAAAATAAACTATCTGTTATAATAAAAAAGTTTTCAATTAATTTTTTTAATATTATCTATATTTTATTATATATTGTATGATTTCTTTTTTCTTTTATTAATTTGAAATCTTTTTCCTTATATCTCTATTATATAATAAAATTGTATTTTTGTCATCTATTTATCAATATTTTATTATAATTTTTTTTAATTATTATAGAAGTTATCTATATATTATTTTATTGAGATTTGAGTTTGTATATTATTTATATTCTGACTTTTTGTAACGCGATAACATAATTCTTAAAATTATTTACCCCGTTTTCTCATTTTTAGTTTAAGGAACGCAAGAGCTTTTCTTGCATCAGTTTTATCGACGTTATTTTCGCCTACTATTTCAGTTTCTGTTCCAGATTCTGATTTGTTTATATCTACTATTGTGTCCATATATTCATTAGTAACTACAAATTTTGCATTTGTACCATTGAAAGTTACCCCTACTGTTGGGATTCCTCTTTTACCTATTTCTTCAAATGTGTTTGCATAGTCAACATGTGAGTTTCCCCATCCATCTGCAGATAGTATTACTCCATCAGCTCTCATACCTTCTAACCACTGAGCTGCTCTCTGTCCAACAAGATTTTTATATTTATTATCCTGAGGAGTACCTACTACTACTACACCTAATAGATCTATGTCAGTATCTTCTGAGCATATTTCTAGAATAGGATCTCTGAAATGATGTAAAGATGTTTCTTTAGTTGAAGGACCTATACCCATAATTTTCCAACCCCTTCCTTATACTAGCGCTCTAAGAGCACCGTCTCTATATTCATTAGGAGAAAGTATCATTGGCATATTGCACATATCTATAATAGATGTTCCTCCTTCAAATCCACTTGGCTCATCAGAGAATAACTGGTTATCATACATTGCTCCCTGACCAGCAATCTGTTTAACTATTACAACTTTTTTTCCACCAGGTCTAACTTTATCGAAGAATTCATGAGATTCTGAAGCATGACGCCCATCTTCTCTCTTTAATATAGCTCTTATATCCTGGATAAAATCATCACATGCTTTGAAGCAGGCATTTGGTAGATGTCTATCATATGGTAATCCACCTTTGATAGTAACATCCATATGTATTATGTAGTCATTTTCTGATGGAGTACCACATTTACCTAGAACCATCTGTTCAGCAAGTCTACCTTCTGATGATCCAAATTCATGCATCTGTCTTCCATCTTCATCAACTCCTGTAAGCATTACATAAACACCTGTTAAAGTGTGTGTAAGACCTTCTCCAAGAGTTCCTAATACTTTAGTAGATATTGGTATAATATCCATTATTGTGTTAATTTCCCTGTCATAATCAGCAGGGTTTTTAGCTTTAGGTTCAATTACTTCTAGTTTAATATCAGTTATTAAATCATCTGCGTCTATAAGTTCCTGAACTCTATTCTTATTTAATAGAAGTTTTTTCCCTTTTAGAGCTACAGTAGATCCCATTTCCACTTCCTCTATGTGGAAAGATTTAATAGCTAATCTTCTCATTACTATTTCTTCCATAATATTGACCACCTTTTTTTAAACCCCCTCCCCGGATAACCGGAAAGGGGGTATTTTTATTTAATGGATAAACCCACTATTTAAGCTCACTAATTATATAGCAGCGTGGTATTCAAATGGTAATGGAACTATTTTACCAGCTGATGGTA
>Oklahoma_p2__coassemble_1305_pt1 | contig 15673 bp, 9 predicted proteins | sample Oklahoma_p2__metabat2_high_PE_021 | metagenome-assembled genome bin Oklahoma_p2
ATTAGTATACTATATATAATAAAAATACTTAAGTATTGTTAAAAAAATATCTCCAATTTTACTCACAAACTTTAGAAATCTACCTTAATTCAGGTATTTTCTCTTATTTAAAACATATACTTACTATAATTAAAGATATATGTTTCTATATTTTTTTATTTTGTCATTCTATTTGTCTATTTTTCAACAATTGTATCTTGTATACATATGTATTTATAAAAACACATTAAAAATAGACCTTTAAACAAGCCTTCATAAAAAAAGTATAGCTTAGCGTAAAATTTCAAGCTATTTATTTTATCCAACACCTTTTTAACTTCTATATTATAATTTATATTCAAAAATTTTTCAATTGTTTTCATACTTTATCGTCATTTTTTTATACTTTATGAATATTTCCTTTCATTTTTTAAATAATTTTGCAAACGTATTCACATTTGTATGTATATAATACACAAAACAATAATTTTTATAAAACAAGAAATTATAAAAATACATAAAAAAAGACATCATTACATTTTTTTGTATGATGCCCTTATTTATATACTATATTTATTTTTTTTCAAATCAATTAAACAAATCTTCTAGCTCCTAAAAGTACGTTTCCATAGTATCCATTTAATGAACTTACTTTTACTGAGCCTGGTTTTGACTGAGTTCCACTACAATGTATGAATTTATCTCCACCTATATATATACCGACATGGCTTACACCACTTCCACCAGTATTGAAGTATAGTAAATCCCCTTTTTTGTAGTTACCTTTTTCTACTGCAGTACCTGCTTGAGCTTGATCTCTTGAAACTCTTGGAATACTAATTCCTGCAGCATTTCTATATACCCACTGAGTATATCCTGAGCAGTCAAAGCTTGAAGGACCATTTCCGCCCCATTTATACGGAACTCCTAATAATGTGTATGCATAATCAACTATTTTATCTCCTGTAGCAGAACTTTCTCCACTTCCAAAAGATCCATTGTTATTACTAGAGTTATTATTTCCTGAACTAGTGTCATTACTATTTGCTCCACCGCTTAAAGGTTCATCTGTTGGAGTAACATAATCTCCGCTTACCCAACCTTCAACACCATTAGCTGTTTTAATCTTGTACCATCCACTAGATTTTTCCTTAACTTCTACAACACTTCCACCTGCTAGAGAACCAACTATAGCATTACTTGTTCCTGGTCCTTTTCTTATATTTAGACCTTTTGATATAGTTACCTTAACTCTTCCTGATGCTGCTGTAGATTCATTGTTCTGTGGTGGTTTATTATTCTGAGATGATTCTGAGTTTGAAGTAGATTCATTTGTAGAGCTTACATACTGTCCACTTACCCATCCAGTACTTCCATTAGGTAGAACAACTTTTACCCAACCACCAGATTTTTCTTTTGCCTGAACTACACTTCCTCCAGCTAAAGATCCAATTATTGAATGATTTGTTCCTGGTCCTTTTCTTACATTTAGCCCACTAGATGTATTTACTTTTACATTTCCTGAAGTTGCTACAGAATCATTCTGTGATGATGAATTGTCCTGAGAACTAGTATTTCCTGAGTTAGTTGGTGTATTTACTAGATACTTACTACTAACCCATCCAATTTTTCCAGATTCTGTTTTTACTTTGCTCCATCCATTATCTTTTTTTTCTATTATCTGAACTTTTTCAGAATTTTTTAAAGATGCTATTACACTTCCTGATGTAGAATCTTCACTTCTTAAATTCAAACTAGAATTTACTGAAACATAAGCTATATATCCTGCACTCTCAGAAGATGACGAGCTACTAGAATTTCCTCCAGAAGTACTTAGGTACTGCCCACTTACCCAAGCAGTTTTTCCAGAAGAATCTTTTATTTTAACCCATCCTTTTGATTTTTCAAGAATAGTTACCTTAGCCCCTTTATGAAGTACTCCCCGTTTACTATAACTTATTCCAGGACCACTTCTCATATTAAGAGCATCAGCCGTAACTGTAGCTGTTTCAAGTGCACTAGAATCAGCAGAAGACATCGCTAATGTAACCGCACTTATTCCTAGCGCTGCTATTGCTTTTTTCATCAAACCACCCCCATATATAATATCTATTTAAAAGAATTTTCTATTATTTTTTATACCTATTTATAGAATATCTTATTTTACCAAATAATGCAAAAACTTTATTAATTATTTTGAGGGAGTTACCATTTCTATACCTCTATACTGATCATAATCATTCATATAAGAGTTAGTTTTTAATCTTTTATTTACAATCATATAATTATCTTTTACACCTATACTTATAAATAATGCGTTATCTATGCAATATTTTTCTATATCAGCGTAAATCTTTTTAATATCTTCTTCACTAGTTGCTCCCTGTATTTTTGCTAATCTCTCGTTTAGTCCAGCATCATTAGGACATATAGCCTTCATAATTTCTGTTATATTAGGTACACTAGATATCTGCCATCCTGTAACTGCTAAATCATATGATCTATTAGCTAATGATTTCTGCATACCAAGTGAATCTAAAAGAACAACCTCTGACTTAATTCCAACAGCCTTTAAGTTCTCAGATATCATATTTGCAGACTTAACTCTTTCGCTATTTTCTCTATTAACAATTATTTTTAATGTTATAGAATTTATCATAGATTTTATTTCATTTTCTGTGTAATAAGGATTTTCCTCTTTTTTAGGCTTTTTATTGTTTTTATTATTAACATCACTTTTATTCTGAGTAGCATTATTATTTTGAGTATTATTACTCTGATTATTATTAGCTGCATCATTATTTTGATTGTTTGTATTATTATTCTGGTTGTTATTAGTAGTTCTTACAAGATTTGTAGCTATAACTGAATCAGAGTTTTCATTTGCTATTTTTTCAAATTCTTCTTTATCTTCCTCTGTTGCATAAACAATGTCGCGAGTTTCTTCTCTAGTTTCTATATTTCTAGCCTCTCCACCAGCTTCTCCACCAGAACCTGCTGACTCGCCTCCTGAAGCTCCTCCACTAGAACCACCATTACTCTGTCCTCCTGAAGCTCCTCCACCAGCTTGTTCACTTGATCCCTGATTTGCATCAGCTCCACTATTAGAAGAACCACCTGTATTATTGCTAGCTCCTCCTGTATTTCCAGAATTACTAGGCTTTTTAGATGGATTAACTTTATTGCTTCCTCCACTACCATTTACCTTATTGTTTGGTTTATTTGTAGCATTTACCTGTGTTTCTTGTATTTTATCTTTTTTATTAATTTTTATATCTTTCATATATTTTGCAGCATTTTCTGTACTATATTCCATATTTTTTATAGAACTTTCATAGTATCTAGATTTAGAATTTATAGGTATATTTACAGAGTGAATATTACCCATATATCCATTTTCTATTATAGTTTCCCTATTTATAGCTGAAACTATAGCTTTTCTAAAGTTGGCATTTGCTAAAAGTGGATTAGTTTGATTTATTAAAACAGCATCGTAATCTCTTCCTTCATACGACATAATATCAAACCGGTTATTTTGGAACCGGCTAAGATTATCAGAATCAGCCTTAACCATATCGCTCTCTAACGCCTCAACAGTAGAAACAACTGCATCCTCATTTGGAACTATATTTACATTTATATTCATAGCACTCTTAGGAACATCACCATAGTAATCTTTATTTACTTCTAAAGATATTCCTTCTCTATCTGAATAGCTTGCAATTTTATAGACACCATTACCTACTTTATTTGCATCAACATTATTTATATCTTTTCCAGAAAGCTGTACCTTGCTTATTATAGGGAATGTTAAATTTTCCTTAGCAAATGCAGCATTATTTTTAAATTTGATTGTAAGTTCCTTTTCTCCATTTACTGTTACATCTGATATATTCTGTACCATGTAATTATATGGACTTGTCTTATTAGATCTTATTGATGATACTGTAAATGCAACATCATCTGCAGTAATAGGATTTCCATCGTGCCATTTTGCATCTTTTAAAACTATATCCATCTGTTTACCATCTGGTGACATATTACTATTTTTAACTAACTTAGGTATAGCATTGTAGTTTTTATTAAGTTCAAAAAGCCCATCGTATACTAAGTTTAATACATTTAAAACACTTTCATCTGTGTTAGTAACTGGATTTATAGTGTTAGGTTTCTGTATTGCTAGCTGTATTTCCTTAGAATACGTACCTTTTGTATTGCTATTCTTTGCTTCTTTTTTATCACTTTTTAAAGCCGAACATCCCCCTACTGCAAGGGCTACGGCTAATATAACACTAATTATCTTAGTTTTTTTCATTTATTTTGCTTCCTTCCCGCAGTATATTTTTTTATACATTGAATAATTATTATTTACCTTATCCACGTATTTTAATGTTTCTTCAAAAGGAATGTCATGAAGATTTACTCCATCCTTACTATATTCCTCATCTTCTAGCCATTTTCGAACATTTCCTGATCCACCATTATAGGCTGCTATGACTAAATCTCTCTTGCCAAACTCTTTATAAAGTCTAGCTAAATACCAACATCCTGCCTTTATATTTGTTTTAGGCTCAAATATATTTTTACTATCTATTCCAATTTCTTTTTCCGCCCATTTAGCTGTAGTGTCACTTATTTGCATAAGCCCTTTAGCTCCTTTATGTGACTGTGCATCTGGAATAAATTTACTCTCAGCCTTTATAACACTATATACTAAATATTCATCTATATTGTACTCTTTTGAATACTTCTGAACGTATTCACTATATCTTCTAGGATAAAACATTTCTTCAATCGATTTAAAATTAAATCCAATAAAAATTATTGAGAATAAAATCAAAACTAAAATCACTTTTATGCTGCTTTTATTTTTCAATTTTTTCCTCTAGCTTTCTAATCAACTCATCTGCTTCTTCATCTAGCTGATCTAAAGTTCCTGAATTATCTACAACAAATTCAGCATATTTTACCTTTTCTTCTTGAGGCATCTGTGATTTTATTCTACCCATGGCATCTTCTTCACTGCAATTATCTCTAAGAATAACCCTCTGTAACTGAACAGGCTCAGAGCAAGTAACAACTATTATAGTATCTAACATGCTCATAAATCCTGCTTCTAGTAGAAGTGCAGCATCAATTACAGCCATTTTTTCTCCTCTTTTTTCATATTCATCAAGATCTTCATTTATCATTCTTCTTATAACTGGATGAGTTAGACTATTTAATTTTTCTAGTTTATCATCATCACTAAAAACTATTTTTCCAAGATTTTTCCTATTTAGAGTACCATCTTTATTAATTACCGAATTACCAAAGGCATCTTCAATAGCCTTTAGTAATTCTTTATCTTCATATATTTCTCGTCCTTTTATATCAGCATCGATTATAGGTATATTGTATTTTTTCAATATATTAGAAAGACTACTTTTACCACAACCTATGCTTCCTGTAAGTCCTATTCTTAACATATTATCACCTACTTTGTTTCGTACCAAGAAACGCCAGTATTTAAGTCAACAGTAAGTGCAACCTTCATATCTACTGCGTTTTCCATTTCTTCTCTAACTATTTTTTCAACTTTTTCAAGCTCATCTATTGGTGTTTCAACTATAAGCTCATCGTGTACCTGAAGTATTAGTTTGGATCTAAGTTCTTCTTTTTCTAATCTTCTAAATACATTTACCATAGCTATTTTTATAATATCTGCTGCACTTCCCTGTATAGGTGCATTCATAGCAGCTCTTTTTCCTCTATTTCTTTCCATAAAGTTTTTAGATTTTATCTCTGGAATATATCTTCTTCTATTGAACATTGTCTGAGAATATCCATCTTTTTCAGCTGTTTCAATTATATTATCCATAAACTCTTTTATTTTTTCATACTTAGCAAAATAACTTTCTATGTATTGTTTTGCCTGTGGTACTGGTATATTTAAGTCTTCAGATAGACCAAAATCAGTTTTACCATAAATTATTCCAAAGTTTACTGCTTTTGCAGCACTTCTAAGCTCTGATGTAACCTCTTCAACAGGAACATTAAACACCTGAGACGCAGTCTTTCTATGTATATCTTCTCCATGTTTAAATGCATCTATCATATTCTGGTCCCCACTCATATGAGCTAATACTCTAAGCTCAACCTGAGAATAATCGGCATCTACAAGTCTTTTTTCATCATCAGATACAAATACTGCTCTAAGTCTTCTACCAATTTCCATTCTCACTGGTATATTCTGTAGATTTGGCTCTGTAGACGAAATTCTTCCTGTTGTAGTTATTGTTTGATTAAATGTCGAATGTATTCTACCATCTATTGGATTTATAAGTGCAGTTAATCCCTCAACATATGTAGAGTTTAATTTAACTATCTGTCTATATTCACCTATTTTGTCTATAATAGGATGTTTATCTTTTAATTTTTCAAGAACCTCAGCATTAGTTGAGTATCCTGTTTTAGTTTTCTTAATTACAGGTAGTTCTAATTTTTCAAATAAAATTACACCAAGCTGTTTTGGAGAATTTATATTGAATTCTTCACCTGCATATCCGTATATTTCTTCTTCTAGTGAAGATATTATCTTTGTAAACTCTTTTCCAAGCTCATCAAGCATTTCTTTATCAACTTTGATACCTGTATATTCCATATTTCCAAGTACTTCTACAAGTGGCATTTCAACATCATCGAAAAGTTTTTCTATTTTTGTACTTTCTATTTCTTCTTTCATTTTAGGCATAGCATTTACCACTGTATTTAAAATTGAAGAAATATATCCAGAAAGTTCTTCCTTTGTTAAATCCTCGAACTTTTTAGCTTTTACACCTTTACCAAGTAGCTCTTCTTTAGATTTAACAGATTTCATAAGATATTTCATTGCTATTGCGCCACATTCACTTGTATTAGTAGATGTAGAGTCTATTAAGTACTCTGCTATAGCTATATCAAATGACATGCCTTTTAGAGCTATTTCATAAGGCATAAGGGCTACATAATCTTCTTTCATATTGTATCCATATTTCTTTATATCCTTAGACTCTAAAACCGCTTTAAAGTCCATTATTCTCTCCTCTGAAACACAGAATACTTTATCTCCATCTAAAGTTATATACATGCATATTATATTTTTTTCTAGTATATTTCCAACTTTAGTAACAACCTTTAATGCAAATTCTCCTTTTTCATTTATAATAGATATTATCTCTTTAGAATCTACATCGTAATTTACATCTATTTTACTAGTGCTTTCTTCGGCTATAGCTGACTCTCCACTCATATCCATAACCTTTTTTATAAGGCTTGTAAATTTGAAGAACTGGAATTTTTCTATAACATCTTCTACTTTGTAATCTCCAAATACCATTTTATCTAAGTCAAATTCTATCGGAACATCTCTTACAATAGTAGCTAGCCATTTACTGTGTATAGCTTCTTCTTTATTTTCTTCTATTTTTTTCTTAATACTTCCTTTTAGCTCGTCTGTATGTTCAACTAAGTTTTCTATACTTCCAAACTGTTTTATAAGTTTTATCCCTGTTTTTTCACCTACTCCAGGTACACCAGGTATATTATCTGATTTATCCCCCATAAGTCCTTTTAAATCTATAAACTGTGTTGGAGTCATTTCGTATTTTTCTATTACTGAATCATAGTTATATTCTTCTACATCTGCTACACCTTTTTTAGTTATAAGTGTAGTAGTCTTATTAGATGCTAACTGTATAGCATCCTTATCTCCTGTAACTATAAATACTTCAAATCCGTCTTCTTCCGCAGCCTTAGATATAGTACCTATTATATCGTCTGCTTCATAGCCGTCTATTTCAAATCTCTCTATTTTAAAAGCATCTAGTAGATCTTTTAATGGCTGCATCTGTTCAAACAGCTCCTGAGGCATTTTTTTTCTTCCAGCTTTATATTCGCTGTATTCTTTATGTCTAAATGTAGGAGCCTTTCTATCAAATGCAACGCTTATATGAGTTGGCTCATATATTTCTATCATTTTGAACAACATTGTTGTAAAACCATATATTGCATTTGTATGAAGTCCTTCTTTATTGTCCATTGTCTGTGGAAGAGCGTAAAATGCTCTATTTATTATCGAGTTTCCATCTATTATGATGAGTCTTTTATTCAAATTTATCACTCCGTTTTCCATTTTTTATTTCAGTTTTTCTTGTCAATTATTTTATACATTACTTATATTATATTATCATAACAGAGTGAATTTTTTTAGTATTATATCTTAATAAAAAATAAATCTTTTTTAAAATATATATTTTTTTAATTTTGTCTGTGTTATAATGCTTGATTGAAATATATTTAATTGTTATAATATGTAGTATAGTTTTTTAACTTGCCGCTGTGGCGGAATGGCAGACGCACATGACTCAAAATCATGCGGGAAACCGTACGGGTTCAAGTCCCGTCAGCGGTACCATAAAATTATATATCTTTTAAACACACTAAAATACCGACCTTTTTTAAGGCCGGTATTTTTTTATAAATCGATAACTTTTAAATATCAATCTCTAAATATAATAAACAATCTTTTTTCAAAAAATAAAAAAATCCCTTTCGGGATTTTTTTACTCGGCGGCAGAAAATTTGAGGATGTGAGGGAGAACTGCCGCCGAATCAAATAGGGTAATTATATTATGTTCTTAAGAAAAAGCTAATCTTTCTATGCTTTAATAATACACATTCAATATGAATTTATTATCAATGTAATGTAAAACTAATGTGAATTTTTCACTTTTTTACTTACTTAACATAAAAAGATGGGCTAATGCATATATTACACTAGCCCACAATTATTTTCAAGTTTTATTTTTTCATTAATCTCTGTATTATACCTTTTATACCTGTAGCTTCTTCTTTAACTACTTTTTCTTTTGTTCCATTGTCGCTTTCATCATCAGTGTTGACTTTCATTATGAATTTAACATCACCATTCATATCTTCACCTATACCAGCATAGTTGTCGTAGTCATTTGCTAGGTCTAATAATACATCTTTAGTGTCTACTAATCTTTCTATATCGTCTATTTTACCTGTTTTAGAAGATACTTCTGAAGTTACTTCACTATTTGCCTTTTTAACACCATCATAAAGCTGTTTTGAACCACCCTGTAATTTTTTAGTTCCTGCTAATATCTGTTTAGAGCTTGTTGCTAATTTATCTGAACCTTTTCTAAGTTCTTCTCCACCTGATACTAATTTAGTAGTTCCGTCCTGTAACTGAGTAGTTCCGTTGTAAAGCTGCTGACTTCCTTCATAAAGTTTATCTGTTGAACCATCTAATTTTCCTGAATTTTCTTCAAGAGTTTTTCCTGCGTCTACTAACTGTGCAAATTTTGAGCTGTACTGACTTGATCCTGCACTAAGCTGTGATAATCCTACAGATAACTGTTTTGCTGCTCCTGCTGCCTGAGCTAAACCACTCTGTGCTGATGATACTGTTCTTGCTGCACCACCTATAGCGTCTTCCTGTTTAGATGATCTAGCTTGTGTTTCTTTGCTAAGTTCAATTATTCTTGTTGCAGCTGCCTTTGAAGCTTCACTAGCATTTTCATCACCTAGTATAGTGTTTGCAGCTGATGCCATTTCAGATGCTGCTGCTTGATTTTTATCTATAGATCCGCTTAATTCTGATAGACCTCCACCTGCTGAACTTGCATTTGATAGAGCACTTGATAGCTGTTCTGCACCAGCTGCTGCATTTTTTATTCCGTTGTCTATATCAGAATATGCATTATAAAGATTTCCTGTATTTTCTACATACATTGAAACACCTGTTGTAAACTTATCCTGACCTGCACTAAGCCGTTCTATACCATTCATAAGTTTCTGTGCACCCTGATTAAGCATTGGAACATTTCTACCTATTAAACCTACACCATTTGTAAGAGTCTGTATTCCTCCACTTAAAGTCTGTGTTCCTGCATCAAATTTTTCATAATTTGTAGCTAATTCTGTAGTACCATTGTAAAGCTGTTCAGTTCCGTTTAATAATTCTTTTCCTGCATCTTTTAATTTATCTATCATAGAAGTTATATCACCTAAATCACTATCAGAGTCTATATCTTCTAGACTAGACATATCAGATGTAGCTGCTATCATTACTTCTGGTACTTTAAAATCAGTTGTTTCAGCTTCTATAGTTATTGTTGAGCTTATTTTATCGAATATTTCACTATAATCTCCACCCATATCTAAAGAAGCTTCAAGTCCTGGAGATGATATTGCTGTTATTGAAGATGTTTTTCCATCATCTAAAGTTTTTCCTGAGCTAGTTTTTATATTTTTAAAGTTTTCTCTAGGCATTAATATTTCTGTAGCTGTTATAAATGGTACATAAACTGTTCTATTTTCTCCAGATATTTTTACATTTCTAGCTTCATTATTTTTTAGTCTTATAGTTATCTTAACTTTACCTGACTGACCTTTTATTTCATCAGCAGTTACACTTCTTCCATTTAATTCATATTCTATATCTGTAGTTATTGGAAGCTGTTTATCTGTCTGACCTTGATAGTATAAGTCATCTTTAGTTGTATCCCAAGTTACACTTTCTCCGTCTATTGTTGGTTTTTCATCACCTTTAACATTTTTTATATCTTTTAAAATACTTTTATCGTTTATTTTATCTAGTGATCCATCTCCACTTAACCATTCTGATACTATATTTTTTTCTACAGTACCGTCTTTTTTAAGTATTGTATATACTGTTTCGTCTTTTTTTATATAACTACTTTCAGCAAGTACTGGAGATGCTGATGCTGCTAATATAGCTAATGTACAAACTGATGCAATTGATTTATTTTTAGTTTCCTTTTTCATCTTAAATTCCTCCTCAAATAATATGACGTTTCACTTCTAATTTTTAGGAATGAAATCTTTTGATGTTTTTTCTATTAATTTTTCGCTTATTAATAATAATCCTGGTAGCATAAATAGTATTACAAACATACTTATTATTGCCCCTCTAGCCATTAATGAGCAAAGTGAACTTATCATTTCTAGTTTAGATATTATACCAACACCTATTGTTGAACTGAAGAATGAGAATCCACTTGTTACTATTGAGCGTCCACATTTCTGTATTGCTATTTTCATAGCTTCATATTTATCGTATCCATTTCCTAGTTCTTCTTTAAATCTAGAAGTAAGTAGTATAGCGTAGTCAACTGTAGCTCCTAGCTGTATTGTTCCAAGAACTATAGATGCTATAAATGGAAGAACTGTTCCTGTATAATATGGAATACCTAAGTTAGCAAATATCGCACCTTCAATTGCCGCAACTAGTAAAACTGGTATTGATGCAGACTTAAATACAAATGCTATTATCGCAAATATTGCTATTATAGAAACCGCACTTACCTTTTTAAAATCTGTATCGGCAATTCTTATTAAGTCTTCTGTTAAAGGTGCTTCACCACCTATAAGTCCATCTGGATCGTATTTTTTAACTATTTTATTTAATTCTCTTATCTGAGCACCACATTCCTTTGTAGCTGCTCTGTATTTTGAGTTGATCATTATCTGTTCATATCCACCAGCTTTTACTTCAGAAAGCATACTATCTGGTATTATATCCTGAACAAATCCAGAACCAACTACTTTTTCAAGTGCTACTACAGAGTTAACACCATCTACTTTTTCTATTTCACTTACCATCTGGTCAACTTTATATGAATCTAAACTATCTTTTACAAATATCATATCTGTACTATTCATATCGAAGTCTTTTTTCATTTTATTTGTAGCAACTATTGATGGTAAATCATCAGGTAGTGTTTCATCCAAGTTGTAGTATACCTTTGCATTATTATTTCCGTATATTGCTGGTATCATTAAAACTAAGAATAAAACTGTAAGTTTTTTATAATTTCTAATTACAAAATCTGAAGTCTTTTCAAAACTTGTAAGAATTGTTTTATGTCTATGGTTGTGTATAACCTTGTCAAATGTAAGTATTAAAGCTGGAAGTACTGTAACAGTAGTTAAAACTCCAAGTACAACCCCTTTTGCCATTACTATACCTATATCTTTACCTAGTGCTAAGTCCATTGCACATAATGCTATAAATCCAGCAACTGTTGTAAGTGAACTTCCTGATATAGATGTAAATGTATTGGTTATTGCATTTGCCATTGCCTCTTCTCTATTGTCTGTATTCAATAGCTCTTCATCATATCTATGAAGTAGGAATATTGAATAGTCCATTGTAACTCCTAGCTGTAGTATTGCACACAACGCTTTTGTTATATATGATATTTCTCCAAATATTATATTAGTTCCAAAGTTATAAATTATCGCTATTGCAATATTTGTAAGGAATACAAATGGAATCGCTGTATATTCCATAGTTAAGAGTAAAACTATCATTGTAAGTATTCCGGCAGCTACAACATAAAGTGGCATTTCTTTATCTGATAAATCTTTTGTATCTTTTATAATTCCTGACATTCCACTTAAAAATGCCTGTCTACCTGTAATACCTCTGATAGTATCTACAGCTTTCATAGTAAGCTCATCTGCTGTACCTTCCTTCAACTTAACTATCATCATAGTCGCATCTCCGGAATAAAGCATATCTCTCATATCTTTAGGTATCATTTCATTGGGGAATGTTATGTCTATAAAACTGTCCTTCCAAATAACTTCTTCTACACCCTCTACCTTTTCGACTTTTTCTTTAATTTTGGCTACATCTTTATCTGGCATATTTTCAATTTCCAACATAGCCAAAGATCCGCAGTTAAAATCTTCTTTCATTATTTTTTCTGCTTTCATAGTAGATACATCTTCTGGTAGATAACTAAGTATATCGTAGTTTATATCTGTATTGATATATCCCATAACTGACGGTATCAAAAGTAAAAATGCTATCAAAAGAATGATTTTACTATGTTTTGCTATCTTGTCAGCAATCTTTTTCATTTTTCTCCTTCTCCTTCCAATTTTCGAGCACCATTTTGGGCATACCTAATTTTTATAAATATATTATAGGGCGTGCCTAATAAAAAGTCAACGATTTTATAACTTTGTAAAAATGAAGTTTTTATGAATTCGTAAAAAAAATACTACCAAACATCGTAATCAATACGATAATTTGGTAGTATTCTGGTCATTGTGTTCAATTTTAAATATTAAATTTTTTAAATTATATTAAATCACTCGATTCCACTACATTGTTTACTACTTCTTCAAGGTTCATATCATCCTTAAATTCTTTTGCTTCTTGTATTATCTTGTCTATGTCTATATGCTCATTTACATTTAAAAGAGCAAATCTAGTTTTAACGACATTTATTATAATATCGTCTAAATCTACATTTAGTATTCCTTCATAGTACTGATTTAATAATTCACATTCACCAGCACATCCCATGGCAATACTCATATATAAATCTTTATCATTAAAATTATAGTCACTTTCCACTAATTTTTCCTTAAATAACCCAAGTAGTATGTTTATATATTCTTTTCTTATAGACCTTACATTTGAAGCCTCAATATAAAGTCTAAACACTTTTTCTGAAGTGGCTATAGCATGAGTATATATATACTGACTGATAATATAGTTTGCAATTATATCATTTTCTTTTATTTTTTTCTCTGCTATTGTTCCATATATTTTTTCTAGTAATTCCTTATATAAATACAGTAGTATGTCTTCTTTTTTCTTGAAATAGTAATATAAATGTCCTCTTCCAAGCCCAGAAGACTCTGCAATCTGTCTTATTGTAGTCTTACCATATCCATATTTTATAAAAAGTCCTGATGCAGTTTTTATTATGTGATCTTTTAGCTGATTAACTTCTGAATCCTTCATTTTACTTCCCTCCAATTTATTTGCTGTGAAGAGTAGCATATATTCCTCCAGCTTTTATAAGTTCATCATGTGTTCCTCTTTCAGAAATTTTTCCTTCTGTTATTACTATTATCTCATCTGCATTTTTTATTGTAGAAAGTCTATGAGCTACTACTATATTTGTTCTATCCTTGCTTAGTTCTTCAAGAGATGCCTGTATTTCTCTTTCTGTAACATTATCAAGGGCTGAAGTAGCCTCATCAAGTATTATAATTGGTGGATTCTTTAAGAATATTCTAGATATAGATATTCTCTGTTTCTGTCCTCCAGATAACTTAACACCTCTTTCACCTATATACATATCGTATTTTTCAGGTAAAGTCATTACAAAGTCGTGTATTCTAGCTTTTTTAGCTGCTTCTATCATTTCTTCTTCTGTAGCTTCTGGATTTCCGCAAATTATATTGTCTCTGATTGTTCCTGTAAATAAGAACACATCCTGCTGAACAACTCCTATATTTTTTCTAAGTGATCTTAGGCTCACATCTTTTATACTATTTCCATCTATTTTTATATCTCCAGAATCTAATTCATAGAATCTAGGTATTAAACTACAAAGCGTAGTTTTTCCTCCACCTGATGGTCCAACTAATGCTATAGTTTTTCCAGCTTCAATAGATAGACTTAAATCACTTATTACTTCATTTTCATCTTCATATGTGAATGAAGCATTTTCTATTTCTATATTTCCTTTTACATTTTTAAGTTCTTTAGGATTTTTAGCTTCTTCCTGGATTTCTTCATCCATTATTTCTTTAAAACGTTTAAATCCTGTCATACCATTCTGGTACTGTTCTGTAAAGTTTACAAGTTTTTTCATAGGCTCTATGAACATTTTTACGTATAAAATATACGCTGCAAAATCTCCAATAGTTATTCTTCCTACATAAGTGTAGTATCCACCTAGTATCATAGCTATCCATTCTAATAAATCCATGAAGAAGTTCATTCCAGAGAAATACTCAGCCATAGCCTTATAAGATTCCTCTCTAGCATCCTTGAATATATTGTTTATCTTGTCAAATTTTTCAAGTTCTTCATCTTCTGTACAGAATGATTTTGTAACTTTCATACCAGCTATACTGTTTTCTAGGGTAGCATTTACCTCCCCTACTTTTACTCTAGCTTTCATAAAAGCATTACCCATTTTGTCCTTTTTGCGTGCAACAAACCAAACCGCAAATGGAAGTACTGCAAATATTATAAGCGTTAATGGAATGTCTATTCCCATTAAAATTACAAATGAACCTAGGATTGTTACCAGCGATATAAATAAATCCTCTGGTCCATGGTGTGCAAGTTCTGTTATGTCCATAAGGTCGTTTACTATTCTAGACATTGTAACACCAGATTTATTTTCGTCGAAATATTTATTAGGTAATTTCTGAAGATGTCTAAAAACAACACTTCTCATATCTGCCTGCATTCTAACCCCTACAACATGTCCCCAATACTGCATGAAGTAGTTAAATCCTGCTTTAGCTATAAATATAACTATAAGAATAGCTGCAAATATAAATAATAGATCAATTTTTTTATTAGGTATGATATCGTCCATTATGTTTCTCGTCATAATTGGATATAAAAGATTGCACATTGACGCTGAAAAAGCGCAAATCATATCGAGTATAAATAGTTTTTTATACGGTTTGTAATATTGAACAAATTCTTTTAACATATAATTCCTCCCTTACTTCTCATATTTTCCAATTTTACACCAAATTTGATTTATTTTCCATACTATTTCTAAAATATACGTTATTTCATTGTATATTTTCATAAATTTATTTTATAAAAAATTATCTGTAAATTATATACATC
>Oklahoma_p2__coassemble_1386_pt1 | contig 14830 bp, 14 predicted proteins | sample Oklahoma_p2__metabat2_high_PE_021 | metagenome-assembled genome bin Oklahoma_p2
ACAACTCCAGAAATGGCAGCAAGAGCTAAAGAAATACACAAAAAATATTTTTAATAAATAAGTAATAAATAGGGATAGATTATATATAAGTCAATGGAGGATTATAAATAATGGTAGGATTTACGATGATCGATTTAGTCGTATTAGTAGTTTATCTACTAGCGGTTTTATTCGCTGGACTTTTCTTCTCGAAAAAGGAGATGAAAGGAAAGGAATTCTTTAAAGGTGATGGTACTATACCATGGTGGGTTACATCAGTTTCAATATTCGCGACTTTACTAAGTCCAATATCATTCCTTTCGCTAGCAGGAAACTCATACGCAGGAAGCTGGATTTTATGGTTTGCTCAGTTAGGTATGTTTATAGCAATACCTTTAACTATAAGATACTTCCTTCCTTTATACAGTAGGTTAGAAATAGATACAGCTTATCAGTATCTTGAAATGAGATATGAAAGCAAAGGTCTTAGAATATTAGGTGCTCTAATGTTCATAATATATCAGATAGGACGTATGTCAATAATAATGTACCTTCCATCTGTAGTACTTTCAACATTAACAGGTATAAATGTAAATGTTCTTATAGTAGTAATGGGTATAATAGCAATAATATACTCTTACACTGGTGGTTTAAAAGCCGTTTTATGGACAGATTTCATACAGGGAATGGTTCTTATAATAGGTGTAAGTGGTGCGTTAATATACATGATAAGCCAGATAAACGGTGGATTTGGAGAAGTAATGAGTACTCTTACAACAGGAAATAAATTCTTATTACCTGATGAAAAATTATTCGATCCAAACTTCTTACACACAAGTGCATTTATAATATTCTTTGGTGCTGGTCTTAATACATTATCATCTTATGTATCAAGTCAGGACGTTGTTCAGAGATTTACAACTACAACAGATATAAAACAGTTAAATAAAATGACTTATGGAAACGGAATACTTTCAATGGGATTAGCAACAATATTCTATTTAATAGGAACTTGCTTATTCGTATTCTACGGACAGAATCCAGAACTTGCTCAGACTGTTCAGCAGGACCAGATATTTGCATCATATATAGCTTATGAGCTTCCAGTAGGTGTAACAGGAATACTTTTAGCAGCAATATATGCAGCATCTCAGTCAACTTTATCAACTGGATTAAACTCAGTTGCAACAAGTTGGGTTTTAGATATACAGGCATTATTATCTAAAAAAGAAATTCCAATGGAAAGACAGACAAAAATAGCACAGTACGTATCTCTAGGTGTTGGGATATTCTCAATAGTAGTAGCAATAGTACTTGCTAGTGGAAATATAAAATCAGCTTATGAATGGTTCAATAGTTTTATGGGACTTGTTCTAGGAGTTTTAGCTGGAGTATTTATACTTGGAGCATTCTCTAAAAAAGCAGATAGCAAAGGTGCTTATGCAGGATTTATAGCATCAGCAATAGTAGTAGTATACTTAAAATACTTTGTTCCAGAAGTTACTTACTGGGCATACTCTTTAATAACAATAGCTATATGTGTAGTTGTTGGATTAATAGTAAGTAAATTCACTAACAAAGATGGAAAAGAAGCAAAAGCAGAAACAACTGTATTTTACGGCAAAAATTAATTATATAAAATTGCAACCAACCAAAGTGTTTATATAATTTAAATTATATCATCTAACAATTTAGAGTAATCGCAATTGCGGTTACTCTAAAAAATTATACGGAGGAAAATAAAATGATTTTTGGAAATATAAACTATGATAAAACAAATTCAGTTTTACCAGAAGATATAAAAAAATGCTTTGAATATGCAAAGGAAAACAATCTTTTAGATTTTGAAAAAGGATCTCATGTAATAGATGGAGATGATTTCTTTGTAAATATAGTTGGATACGATACAACTGTAAAAGAAGAAAGATTCTGGGAAGCTCATAGAAAATATATAGATGTACACCTAATGTTAAGTGGAGAAGAAAGAATAGCTCTTAACTTCATAGAAAACTTAGAACAGAAAGAATTCCAGGAAGAAGGAGATTTTCTTACATTAGAAGGAGATGCAGTTAATTCAGAAGTAGTACTTAGAAGTGGAGACTTTTTAGTATGCTATCCTGAAGATGCACATATGACAGCGCTAAAAGCTGGTGAAGAAAAAAGCTCAATAAAAAAAGCGATTTTCAAAGTTATAATAAAATAGTTTAATAGAAATATAATTAAGGAGGCTATTTTATAATTAGCCTCTTTTTTGATTGAAAGCACTTAACTTGAAGAAAAATAAATAATATGTTAATATATTAAAGATTTATAAATCGGAGGAATCAAAATGAGTAAATATGTTTGTATAGATATCGGCGGAACTTCTATAAAATACGGATTAGCTAATGAATTAGGAGAAATATTAGATAGACAGGAGATGGACACTGAAGCTCTTGAAAAAGGTGGACCTGGAATTCTTGAAAAATCTAAAAATATAAGTAGAAAATATATAGAAGAAAATGATGATATAAAAGGTATATGTGTATCTACAGCAGGTATGGTAGATCCAGAAGACGGAAAAATCGTCTACGCTATAGAAAGTATAATACCAGGATATACAGGACTTGAATTTAAGAAAGAAATAGAAAAAGAATTCAATATACCTTGTGAAGTTGAAAATGATGTAAACTGTGCAGGACTTGGAGAAGCATGGTTAGGATCAGGAAAAGGAAGTAAAACATCTGTATGTATGACTATAGGAACAGGTATAGGAGGAGCAGTAATAATAGATGGTAAAATACACAATGGTTGCTGCAATAGTGCCGGAGAAATAGGACATACAATAATAGAAGGAAATTCATTCCAGGATTTAGCTTCAACTTCTAGCCTTGTAAAAAAGGTAGCAAGATTAAAAAATATGGACTATAAAGATTTAAATGGTAAAATAATATTTGAAGAGGCAAAAGCTGGAGATGAGATATGCATACTATCTTTAAAAGAAATGATAAGAGTTTTAGCTTTAGGTATTTCTAATGTAGCATACCTTGTAAATCCAGATACTGTAATTCTAGGTGGAGGAATAATGGCTCAGGAAGAGTACATTAGACCAATCTTAGATGAAGAATTAAAGAAAATATTAGTTGAAAGAGTTTATGAAAATACAAGAATAGAATTTGCATATATGAAAAATAGTGCAGGTATGATAGGAGCTCTACGCAACTTTTTAAATAAACACGTGGAGGAATAAATGAGTATATTAAAACAGCTTGAAGAACCAAATTTTAAAGCAACGAAATCTGATAAAGTATTAATCGAGTATATAAAGGAAAATATCGAGGATGTTTTTTATAAGTCGATATCTCAGATAGCTAAGGAAAGTGGAATTGGAGAGGCTACTATAACTAGATTTTCTAAGAAAATGGGGTATAGTGGGCTTCAGGATTTTAAGGTTACATTAGCTCGGGAGATATCAGGATTAAAAAATAGAAAAATTATAAATAGAAGTATAGAAAATGATGAAGGCGTTATGGAAAGTGCCAGAAAATTATTTAATTCTAATATAAGAATATTAGAAAATACTTTTAATATAATAGATGGAAATGATATCGAAAAGGCTACAGATATGATTATAAATGCCAAGAAAGTTTTCTTTATAGGTATAGGATATTCTGGTATGACTGCGGAGGATTCTAACTACAAGTTTTCTAGAATAGGGTTTAACTGTATGTCACTTGATAGCAGCCACAATATGATTATGATGGCATCACTTATGGATGAAGATGATGTTATTGTAGCTATTTCTCATTCTGGAGAAACAGACGAGATTATAAAGACAGTCAATATTGCAAAGGCAAATGGAGCTAGTGTTATTTCTGTCACAGAGGACAAGAGTTCTAGGCTGAGAGATATTTCAGATGTTAATTTAGGGTATTTTTCTGGAGAGAGTATACTTGAGACAGGTTCGATTTCTTCAAAGCTGGCACAGTTCTTTATTATAGATCTTGTGTATACTCAGGTTGTTAAAGAGAAGTCTGCTGAGGTTGTTGAGAGAAAGATTAAGACTACTGATGCGATAAAATTGTATAATGAGTAAAAAATTGCTTTCTACTATCTATTGGTAGGAAGCTTTTTTATTTTGAAAAAATTATTTTAAATGTACAAGATGACTTTATTTTATATTATTCTTTAGAACGGTATGTGTATTTAATGTGAAAAAAATCAATAATATTGAAAAAAAAACAACATTAAGTTAAACTATAATAATGAACACGAAAAATGGAGGAAAAAGTTATGCATAGCGATAAAAGCTCAAAAATCAGAAGAAAAAAGAACAATGAAAAAAAATATGATACTTTTAGCTTGACTATGGAACTAAATAGACCTTTAATAACTGAAGAAGAATTACAAAAACAAAACGAAGAAAAAGAGAGACAGAAAAAAAGAAAATTAAATAAAAAAATATTTAAAATAGTAATAGCTGTAGTTATTATAGCTCTTGTGAGCTCATTAGCATGGCTTCTAAATGCCTACGAACCACAAGACATAGCTAGAGAAAATTTAGTTTCTAGTAGTGAGGTAAAAGTAGTTGAAGGGGATATAACAGAATTTATACCAAAAGATGTAATATCTCATACTGGTGTTATAATTTACCCAGGAGCAAGGGTTGATGTTAAAGCATATGCACCACTTGCTAATAGATTAGCCCAAAATGGATACAAAGTATTTGCTGTAGATATGCCGTTTAATATGGCAATATTCTCATCTCATAAGGCAGATAAAGTAATTGAGGAAAATAAAGACATTGAAAATTGGGTTATAGTAGGACATTCTTTAGGTGGAACTATGGCAACAAATGCATTGGCAACAAATAATAAAATAAAGGGAATTGTTTATCTGGCATCTTATCCATCAGGGGATAAAATAAAAGAAACAGGAGCAGAAGTATTATCCATCTGGGGTAGTAAAGATGGTGTTATAAATTTTGAAAATCTTATAAAAGCAAGAGAAGATCTTCCAAAAGATACTGAGTATGTAGAAATAGAAGGTGGTAATCATTCTGCATTTGGAGATTATGGACTTCAAAAAGGAGATACAAAATCTATAATAACTGAAAATAAACAACTAGATATAACTGTAGAAAGTATCTGTAATTTTATAGGCGATAAAATAAATTAAAATATAATATTATAAATAATCAGGAGGAAATCATGAAGGATTTTGTACTAGAATGTTGTGTGGATTCAGTAGAATCAGCTTTAGAAGCTGATAAAGGTGGGGCAGATAGAATAGAGCTTGCTGCTAACTTAATAATAGGAGGTACTTCACCAAGTATAGCATTATACAATGAAATAAGAAGACAGTCAGATATAAAAATATTTGCACTGTTAAGACCAAGATTTGGAGATTTCCATTACACAGAAAATGAATTTAAAATATTAAAAGAAGAAGTTGCCATGTTTAGAGATGCTGGGGCAGATGGTGTAGTTGTTGGATGCTTAAATGTAGACGGAACATTAGATGTAGAAAAAATGGAAGAATTAGTTAAAGAAGCTGGAGATATGCATGTAACATTACATAGAGCTTTTGATATGACAAAAGATCCATTTGAAACATTAGAACAGGCTAAAAAATTAGGAATAAAAACAATACTTACATCAGGGCATAAAAATAATGCTTTAGATGGAAAAGATTTAATAAAAGAATTAGTAGAAAAAGCAGGAGATGACATAGAAATATTAGTAGGAAGTGGAGTTAATGCTAATGTTATAAAAGAATTCTTAGCAGATACAAATGCTACTTCATTCCATATGTCTGGAAAAGTTACTTTAGATAGCAAAATGGAATATAGAAAAGAAGGCGTAAGTATGGGACTTCCTATGATGAGTGAATATGAAATATGTCAGACTAGTGCAGAAAAAATAAGAGAAGCTAGAGAAGTATTAGACAACGCAAGAAAATAATTATCTTAAAAAATAATTGAAATTTATAATCCGTAGATTTAAAATCTGCGGATTTTTTTGTATTTAATTAAAAAAAGTTGTATTGTATTAACACAGCTACTATAAAAATGGTTATAATATTTAATATAACGAATTACGTTTTTAAAGTAAATTTTCATAACGAAATTGTTGGAGGAGATTAATAATGGAAAAGAAATATATAATGGCACTTGACCGGGGAACTACTAGTTCAAGATGTATAATATTTGATAAAGATGGAAACATAATAAAAATTGCGCAGAAAGAGTTTGAACAGATATATCCAAAACCAGGTTGGGTAGAACACGATGCTATGGAAATTTGGGGATCACAGAGTGGCGTTATGAGAGAGGCTGTAGATACTGCAGGAATAAACCCAGAAGAAATAGCTGCTATAGGAATAACAAACCAGAGAGAAACTACTGTAGTATGGGATAAAAAAACTGGTAAACCTATATACAATGCTATAGTTTGGCAGTGTAGAAGAACTTCTGAAATATGTGACCAGCTAAAAGAAAAAGGTCTAACTGAATGTATAAGAGAAAAAACAGGACTTATAATAGATGCTTACTTCTCTGCAACAAAAGTAAAATGGATACTAGATAATGTAGAAGGTGCTAGAGAAAGAGCAGAAAAAGGAGAATTACTTTTCGGAACAATAGATACTTGGTTAATATGGAAATTAACAGGTGGAAGAGTACATGTAACAGATTATTCAAATGCATCAAGAACTATGATGTATAATATAAATACATTAGAATGGGATAAAGATATATTAAAAGAATTAGACATACCAGAAGTAATGCTTCCTGAAGTCAAAGAATCTAGTTGCATATACGGATATACAAATTCAGGACTATTTGCAGATACAAGAATTCCAATAGCAGGATGTGCTGGAGATCAGCAGTCGGCTTTATTTGGTCAGAACTGTTTTGAAGAAGGAACAGCAAAAAATACTTATGGAACAGGATGTTTCTTATTAATGAATACAGGTGAAAAGCCTGTTAAATCAGAAAATGGACTTTTAACAACTATTTCTTGGGGAGTAGATGGAAAAGTAGAGTACGCACTAGAAGGAAGTATATTTATGGGAGGTGCATCTATTCAGTGGCTTAGAGATGAGCTTAGAATGATAAAGAGTGCAGCTGACAGTGAAAAATATGCTATGAGAGTAGAAAACACTAATGGTGTATATGTAGTGCCTGCATTTACTGGTCTTGGAGCACCATATTGGGATATGTATGCTAGAGGAACAATTGTTGGACTTACTAGAGGTGCTAAAAAGGAACATTTAATAAGAGCTACTCTAGAGTCAATAGCTTATCAGACAAAAGATGTACTTGAAGCTATGCAAAACGACGCTGGTATAGAGTTAAAATCATTAAAAGTTGATGGAGGAGCTAGCAACAACAACTTCTTAATGCAGTTCCAGTCAGATATACTAAATGTAAAAATAGATAGACCAAAAATAGTTGAAACTACAGCTCTAGGAGCAGCTTATTTAGCAGGTCTTGCAGTTGGATTCTTCAAGAGCAAAGAAGATATAAAGAAAAGATGGATTTGTGATAGAGAATTTGAACCTAAGATGAGTGGAGATATTAGAGAAAAATCTTACAAAGATTGGAAAAGAGCCGTAGAAAGATCTCTTGCCTGGGAAGAATAAACAAAATAGATATCTAATTCTATTTGACTCAAATGGAGGAAAATATGATAGAAGTTACAGAACTATGTAAAGTATTTACAAGAATTACTAGTGATGGAGAGAAAAAAAGATTTGGCAAAAAGGTAAAGGTCAAAGAAGAAGAATTTCTTGCTGTAGACCACATATCTTTTAAAGCTGAAAAAGGGGAAATAGTGGGGATACTTGGACCAAATGGAGCAGGAAAAACGACACTTCTGAGAATGTTAGCTGGGATTTTAACACCTACATCTGGTAGCGTTGAAATTTGCGGATATAACTACGAAGAAGAAAAGAATCTTGCAAAAAGGGAAATAGGCTATTTATCAGGGAATACTAGATTATATGGAAGATTTTCCCCAAGAGAAATAATGACTATATTTGGTAAAATGTACGAAATGGATGAAAAAAGTATAAAAAAATCCATAGAAAGAATATCAGAAATATTAAGTATGGACGAATTTATAGACAATAGAATAGAAAACTTATCAACAGGTCAAACTCAGAGAACATCTATTGCCAGATGTCTGATACACTCTCCTAGTGTGTATATATTTGACGAGCCAACTCTAGGCTTGGATATTTTGAGCAGTAGAGCAATAATAGATTTCATGTTACGTGAAAAGCAGAATGGAAAAACTGTTCTATACTCTACTCACTATATGAAGGAAGCTGAAACTTTATGTGATAGAATAATCCTTATATACGAGGGAAAAATTATCGCTGAAGGTAAACCAGCAGACCTTATGAGAGAAACAAACTCAAAATCTTTAAGACAGGTGTTTATAAAATTAGCTGATAAAGAGGTGGGTTTGAATGAGGATTAAGATAATAAAAGAGATTTTTAAAAAAGAAATTTTGGATATAGTAAGGGATAGAAAAAGTATATTTATGATGATTGTTGTGCCTATACTTTTATATCCAATAATAATGGTTTTATTGATGGGGATAATGAATACATCAATAAATAAAATGACATCGGAAACAATAACACTAGGTTTATCTTCTGCTCCAAATGCAGAATTTGTAGAAATTGTAGATAATGAAAATGCAGCAAGGAAAAAAGAGGATACACTAGGAAGTATAGAAATAAAAACAAATATTAAAGATTATAAAAAAGAATTAGAAAAAGGCGAAATAGATGCATATATAGATAATTCTATAAAAGATAATGACTACAAAGTTATTATAAATTCTGCATCAGATGAGTCAGGAATAAAGGCAGATGCTATATTTGATGTAATGAATAAATATAAAAGAAAGATGTCTGAAAGAGAGATAGAAAAACATGGACTAGATTCAGAACAGATATTAGAGCCTATAAAATATGAAAAGGTTGATATAACAAATAGTGCTAAAAAAGCGGGTATGTTATTAGGACAGGTAATTCCATTTATATTGATAATAGGCGTGTTATTTGGATCTATTTACCCTGCTATAGATGTAATGGCAGGTGAAAAAGAAAGAGGTACTCTTGAAACATTGTTCTCACTTCCTATATCAAATATGGAGCTTGTAATAGGAAAATATATGGCAGTATCTGCAAGTGCAATTTTAACATCTTTATTAAATATAATTTCGATGAGTTGTACATTGGGATACTTTATGAAGGCAGAATCGATATATAATCCGTCTATGGTGCATATAAATTACTCGGTACTAGGTGGTGCTGTACTTATAACCATAGTCAGTGTTATTTTATTTGCTCAGGTTGTATCTGCTCTTGCTATGTGTGTTTGCTCATTTGCTAAGACATTTAAAGAGGCGCAGAACTATATAACACCACTTATGCTTATAATAATGGTGCCAGCGTACATCTCAATGATACCAAATATTTCTCTTAGCAGAATAACTGCAACAATACCAGTTGTAAATATTTCACTTCTAATAAAAAGTGTAATCTCACTGAGAGCAAATATGAAAATGGTGAGCTTAGTACTTATTGTAAATCTAATATTTGTACTAATTTCTCTAGTACTACTTTCAAAAATATTCAACTCTGAGGATATTTTATTTGGTGAAAAGAGAAACTTTAAGCTAATACAGAGTAGAAGCAGTATAAAAGGGGGAAGTATGCCAGGAATTAGCGACGGATTTATGGTATATGTATTGGCATTTATAAGCTTAATATACGTATCTCCTATACTAAACATGAAGCTTGGAATAATGGGAAATACTATAAATCAGTTCATTATGGCTATGATACCAGTATTAGTTGCAATATACATAAAGGCGGACTTCAAAAAATTATTTAGCATAAAAAAAATCAAACTAAAAGATATAATAAGAGCAGCTCTAACTTGGTTTGCGGGAAGTTTAGTAATGTCTATATTTGTGATGATACTATTAAAATTATTCCCAGATCAAATGAAGGTGTCTGAGCAGTTGAATAATATTATAAAATCTAGTGGAGGATTATTCACTCAGATAATATTATTTGCATTGGTACCTGCAATATGTGAAGAAACATTGTTTAGAGGATTTATACTATCTGCATTTAGAGATAAAAAAACTTTTGGGCAGAAAAATGAGAAACATATTATGTTTGCTATTGTGGTAAGTGGAATATTATTTGGGATAATGCACTTAGACTTTATTAGAATAATACCTACTTCTATACTAGGAATGGTAATGGCATACAATGTATATAAATCAAAATCAATATTTACATCAGTTGGAATACACTTTTTCAACAATTTACTATCAGTTTTATCAGTAAACTTTGGAGTACAAGCAATGCTACTCCTTATATAGATGTAAAGCAGAGATTATCAGGTTTTAACTTGATAATCTCTTTTATTTTTTGAAATTATTTATTGAAAAAATCAAAAAAAGATTGCAATATAAATTGTATTATAGTATTATTGTATTAACAACTTAATACAATAATAAAAAGGAGGGAAAGTTATGAGCTGGGAATTCGATAATAGCAAGCCTATCTATATTCAACTAGTGGACACTCTAAAGATGAAGATTGTATCCGGAGAGTTTCAACCTGGATCAAAAATGCTAACAGTTAGAGCTTTAGCTGCAGAAGCTGAAGTAAATCCAAATACAATGCAGAGAGCATTATCTGAGTTAGAGAGGGAAGAGCTTATGTATAGTCAAAGAACAAAAGGCAGATTTGTAACTGATGATATAGATAAAATAAATAAAATGAAAAAAGATATGGCAAATGAAAGAATAGACGGTTTAAAGGAATTTCTTGTACAGCTAGGATATAGCCCGGATGAGATAATCTCTCTAATAGCCGAGAATGTGAAAGGAGAATAATTATGGAAAATACTATAATAAAATTAGAAAATGTAGTAAAAAGATACGGTAAAAAAGAAGCATTAAAAGGTATAAACCTTGATATTCCAAAAGGTAAGATAGTAGGGTTACTTGGACCAAATGGAAGTGGAAAGAGTACAATGATAAAGTTATTAAATGGACTACTACAGCCAGATGAAGGTAATATAGAGATAGCTGGTATGAAACCTTCTATAGAAACTAAAAAAATAGTATCATACTTACCAGAAAGAACTTATTTAAGTGAATGGATGAAGATGAAAGACCTTTTAAAATTCTTCAGTGATTTCTATGAAGATTTTGATTTAGAAAAAGCTGAGGAAATGATAGAGGCGCTAAATATAAACATAGACGAAAAGATAAAAGATATGTCAAAAGGTACTAAGGAAAAAGTACAGTTAATATTAGTGATGTCTAGAAATGCTGATGTTTACATACTAGATGAACCAATAGGTGGTGTTGACCCTGCTGCAAGATCATTTATTATGAGAACAATACTTCAGAATTTCTCTGAAGAAAGCACACTTATAATAGCAACACACTTAATAAGTGAAATAGAAAATATATGTGATGAGATAATATTCTTATCATACGGAGAAATAAAACTACAGGGTAATGTAGATGAAATAAGAGAAGAAAAAGGTAAATCAATAGATGCCTTATTTAGGGAGGAATTTAGATGTTAGGTAAACTTATAAAATATGAATTTAAAGCTACAATGAGAAGCTTCTTGGCAATATATGCGAGTTTAATACTTACTGGTATCCTAATAGGAATATTTATGTTTGCAAATGTAGAAGTAGGTATGAGTTTAGGTATGTTAATAATGGTAGCTTTAATGATTACACTAGGTGTTTTAACAATAACTGTTATTATAAAAAGATTTAGCAAAAACTTACTTGGCGATGAAGGTTATTTGATGATGACACTTCCTGTAAGCACAAAGAAAATAGTAGCATCTAAAATAATAACATCTGTTGTTTATTTAATTTTAAGTACTATAGTAGTATTTTTAGTATTTGTTGTAATAATGCTTCCATCAGGTGTAAACACAATGGCAGACTTTATACAGTCTATGGGAAATGTTTGGAATTACATGGTTATGAACTTAATGAGTGCTAGAGATATAATATTAAATATTATAATCACATTTATGATAGGTATAGTAGATTATGTATCTTTTATATTAGTGATATACACATCTTTATCAGTAGGACAGTTAAAACCATTTAATAAACACAGAACTCCTGTTGCGATAATAGCATTCTTCATAATAAATATGATAATATCTCTTGTAAGTGATGGATTTAGTAATCTATTAGAAAGTATGAATATACTAACAGCTCCACAGAGCTTATCAATGGTAAGTTCAGTATCAATGTATACTTTTGCATTCTATGGTATAGTTTCTATAGTGTTATTTATGATAACTTCTTACATACTTGAAAAGAAATTAAACTTAGAATAAAAAAATTAACCATTGATTTAATTACTACCAGTATTGAATTTATAGACAAACTCCTCTCCAGGCGATCAAGTCGCATTGTCGAGTTCGTTTCGTCTATAAACTTCAATACTGAAAGGTAATTATTATCAATGGAATATTTTTACCTATCATAAAATTTTGTAATCTTATTAACTTGTAATAAAAATGCTAAATAAAATTTTTATATGGATAATATCTAACTTGGTGGATTGAAGACATAGACAAAATGCCATCGACAATCTGGAGACGTGCAAAAATTTTAAAACAGAACTTTTAATCTACATACACGTCGAAGCTGGAGAGGCGTTTGTCTATGCCTTCAATCCCTGAGAGATATTAACATATAAATTTTATGACTTTATTTACAATTTTTAAATATATCGTAATCGGGTTTTACGTATTTACTTCCTTGGAAAGTTCCTCTTCTTTTCATTTCATCATCAATCCGGTTAAGAACTTCCCATTTTTTTAAACTCCAAAGAGGTGCTAAAAGTTCATCCCTTTTACCATCTCCAGTAAGTCTGTGGATAACCATCTCTTCAGGTAAAATTTCAAGCTGATTACATACTAAATTAATATATTCTTCCTGTTCCATAGGTACTATTTGTCCATTATTTAAGAAATCCCGTAGAGGAGTATCTTTTATTATATGAAGAAGGTGGATTTTTATACCATCTGCGCCCATATCTGCAACTGCTTTTGCTGTCTGCATCATCATTTCTTTATCTTCACCAGGAAGTCCATTTATTATATGAACTACAGTTTTTATATTTCTATCTTTTAACTTTTTAAAACCATCTAAGAAATCTTGATATGTGTGTCCTCTGTTTATTATATCAGATGTTTCATCGTGGATAGTCTGAAGTCCAAGCTCTACCCAAAGATTAGTTCTTTCGTTTAATTCAGCTAAATAGTCCACAACATCATCTGGCAAACAGTCAGGTCTAGTAGATATTGAAAGACCAATTACATCTTCAAATCCTAAAACAGTTTCATATCTTTCTTTTAATACTTCTAATGGAGCGTAAGTATTTGTAAATGCCTGGAAGTATCCTATATATTTTGCATTTGGCCATTTTTTTAGCATCATAGCTTTTATTTCATCAAACTGTTTTCTTAAATTATCGTTTGGATTACCTGCAAAATCTCCAGAACCTTCTCTACTACAGTAGATACATCCACCATAACCTAAAGTTCCGTCTACATTTGGACAAGTAAATCCTGCATTTAGAGAAACTTTAAATATTTTTTCTCCAAATTTCTGTCTTAAATAGTAATTCCATGTATGGTATCTTTTATTTTTATCAAAAGCATATTTGAATTTTTCCATTATAAATTCCTTTCTAAAATTTTTTATTTATTAGTTTTTAATAGTATATTTTCAAAATTTATATAATCAATAATAACATATATCGAGGTACAAATGAAGTTGTTAGTATTGAGATTGATATTATATAATTGAATAATAAAGAATTTTAACAGATAAAATAAGCAATGTACAAAATAAGGAGATTTTATATATGGAAAAGTTTGTTACTTCATTTAGCGGTGGAAAAGACTGTGCTTTAGCAATGTATTTAATGAAGGAAAGAGGATTTATTCCAGATTCAATAATTATAACAGTAAAGGAAACGGATTCTTGGACTCATGGGATAAATTTAAAAATGATAGAAGAATATGAAAATGTACTTGGATTAAAAGTATATCCGGTATTTTGTAGAATGGATAATTATGAGGAAGAATTTGAAAATACATTAAGAAGAATAAAAAAAGAAAGAGGAGTAAATATCTGTGTGTTTGGAGATATAGATATAGAGCAACACTTAAATTGGAATAAGACAAGATGTAAAAATACAGATATGAAAGCTATTATGCCACTAGAAAAGATAGATAGAGAAGAAGCGGTATTAAAATTTATAGACTCTGGATTTAAAGCGATTATAAAAAAAGTGAACTTAAATTATTTAGATAAGAGTTTTTTAGGAAGAGAATTAAATAGAGAAACTATTGAGGATATTAAAAGATATTCTGAGGTAAAAAACATAGAAATAGATTTATGCGGTGAAAATGGAGAATACCACACAGTTGTAGTAGATGGGCCTTTATTTAATAAAAAATTAAATTATAATTTAGGAGAAATAAAAAAGGAATATCAAAGTGCAATAATAGAAGTAAATATAGTTTAAGGTATGTAAATTTAGACGAAAATATTATATGAGGAGGAAAATATGAAGGATTACTATAAAATAGGAGAGATTTCAAAAATATATGGTTTTAGCAAAGATTCTTTGATGTACTATGAGGATTTGGGGATTTTAAAGCCTGATAGAGATACAAATGGATATAGGATGTATAGCATACAGGATTTATATCGTTTAAATCTTATAAAAGAACTGAGAACATTGGGATTTTCTATGAAAAAGATAAAAGAATATC
>Oklahoma_p2__coassemble_1389_pt1 | contig 14803 bp, 11 predicted proteins | sample Oklahoma_p2__metabat2_high_PE_021 | metagenome-assembled genome bin Oklahoma_p2
TTATACTCAATAGTATTAATACCAGCAGTAAGACCAATATTCTCAATACCACTAGCATTTGGTATGCAGGAACTTGGAATATGTATAGGACTTGCATTAATATCAACTCTTGTAATGGAAGTTGGTAAAATATTTATGAGAAAATCAGTTAAATAATTTAGTAAATAGAAAAATCCACAACGAAAAAATAGGAGGCTTTATGCTTCCTATTTTTTTGTTAAATAAAATAGATAAATTAACTTTATTGAACTATTTTAGAGAATAATATATAATGGAATAAGTTAAAAAAATATGTATATAGGTGAGGGAAAAAATGAACAGAAAAGATTTACTTCAAAGGATATTGGAATTTAAAAGAAATCTATCATTTACTTATTACAAATTTCTTTCGACTCCACACGAATATTATCCAGGTGAAAAAATGCATATGAGGGAAGTGCATGTAATCACAGAAATAGGTGAAAATGGATTGGATAATATCAGTGAACTAAGCGACAGACTAAAAATAACTAAAGGAGCAGTATCTCAGTACCTTAAAAAGTTAGAAAACAAAGGGTTTGTTGAAAGAGTACAGGAAAGTGATGATAAAAGACAGTATTCTGTTAAATTAACTGAAAAAGGAAAGGAACTGGATAAGATTCATACTAAATATGATAATGAACAATATGCAAAAGCATGTCCTTTCTTTAATGAATTTACAGAAGAAGAACTAGAACTTATCTGTAGATTTGAAGCAAGATTTGCTGAATTTGGTGAAGAAATGCTAAAATACGAAAAAGATGAAAATTCTGATTGGGGAAAGAACTACATCTAAATTAGTAGTATTGACAAAAGAATAGTAAAAGATTATTATAAAGATAGTTTAGTAACTAAATGATATAGTTGTAATTCACAATATCGTAGTACTGAACTATTTTTTTGGAAGATAGTTTAGCAACTAAAATAAAAATAGAGGTGATAATTTTGGTATATTCAATATACTTTAGTCCAACAGGTGGAACAGAAAAAGTTGTAGAAACACTAGCTTCTGTTTGGGAAAGTCATGAAAAAATAGATTTAACTCCACTTAAAGCTAAATCTAATAAAGAGTTTAAAGAAGAAGATGTATGTTTAATAGCTGTACCTTCTTATGGAGGAAGAGTGCCAGCAGTTGCAGTAGAAAGAATTTCTAAATTAAAAGGAAATAATGCAAAAGCAGTAGCAGTTGTTGTATATGGTAACAGGGATTACGATGATACTATGTTAGAGCTACAGGAAGTATTAGAAAATTGTGGCTTTAGAGTAGGTGCTATGGTTGCAGCAATAGCAGAACATTCTGTAGAAAGAACCGTTGCTGCAAATAGACCAGATTCAAAGGATATAGATGAATTAACAAAATTTGCAAAAGAAATAAAAGAAAAATTTAATTCAGGTGATATAAACACAGAATTAAAACCAAAGGGAAATAAACCATACAGAGAATATAATGGTATACCTTTAAAACCAAAAGGATCTAGTGCATGTAATGGATGTGGAGTATGTGCCACAGTTTGTCCTGTTGGAGCAATTTCTAAGGAAAATCCTAAAAAAGTAGATAAATCAAAATGTATTTCTTGTATGAGATGTATAAAAGCATGTCCATCTAATGCTAGAAAGGTAAATCCTGTAATGAAAGCAGTAGCTGGTAAAAAACTTAAAAAATCATGCTCTGATAGAAAAGAAAATACTCTTTTAATATAAATTATATTTAATAAAGGCAAGATAATAACTTGTAAGTATGATGATAAAATAATTTGTCATATAAAATTAGTTATTTATTTTGCCTTTATTTTTTTGATTTACAATAGAAATAAAATGTAATATAATTGAATTTATATAGTTTAACGAAAATTGAGAAAATTTAAATTAAAAGTTAGACTAATTAATAAAATAAAAATACCAATTTAAACGAATAAAGTACAAAAAACTAAAAACTAAACCGAAAATTATCAAAAGAGGAGGAGATTGTTATGAAACTATGGGGAGGGCGCTTTAGAAAATCTGAAAACAAATTAATGGAAGAATTTAACCAGTCTTTTGGATACGATAACGTTCTTTATAAAAAAGACATTGAAGGAAGTTTAGCACATGTATATATGCAGGTGAAATGCGGACTTTTAACAGAAGAAGAAGGAAAGGCTATAACTGATGGACTTGTTGGAATACTTGAGGATATAGAGAGTGGAAAACTACCACTTGATGGAAACTACGAAGATATTCATACATTCACAGAAGCTAATCTTATAGAAAGAATTGGTGAAACAGGAAAGAAATTACACACAGCAAGAAGTAGAAATGACCAGGTAGCTGTAGATATGAGATTATATGCAAAAGAAAAAGGTGCTGAAATAGCAGATCTTACAGCTATGTTAAAAGATACAATAAAAGCAAAAGCTGATGAAAATCCATGCATAATGCCTGGATACACTCATTTACAGAGAGCACAGGTTGTAACATTTAAGCATCATTTAATGGCATACCACAGCATGTTCTCAAGAGATGAAAAAAGACTTAGAAATGCTCTTGAAATACTAGATGAATGTCCTTTAGGATGTGGTGCATTAGCTGGAACAACTCACGATATAAATAGAGAAATAACTTCAGAAAAATTAGGCTTCAAAAAACCAGTAGATAACTTTATGGATGGTGTAAGTGATAGAGATTATTTACTTGAGCTTATGTCAGATTTCTCAATAATAATGATGCACCTAAGCAGATTAAGTGAAGAGCTAATACTTTGGAGCTCACAGGAATTTAAATTTGTTGAAATAGACGATTTATATTCAACAGGAAGCTCAATAATGCCTCAGAAGAAAAATCCAGATGGTGCAGAACTTATCAGAGGTAAAACAGGAAGAGTATATGGAAACTTATTCTCACTATTTACAGTAATGAAGGGAATACCTCTAGCATACAACAAAGATATGCAGGAAGATAAAGAAGGATTCTTTGATAGTGTAAGAACTCTTGAAATGTGCTTAGAAATAATGGCTAGAATGATAGAAACTCTAAAAGTTAGAGATGATAACATGAAAAAAGCTGTAAAAGGTGGATTTTTAAATGCGACAGAAGTTGCAGATTATCTAGTTAAAAAAGGAACTGCATTTAGAGATGCACATGGAATCGTTGGAAACATAGTAATCTACTGTGAAGACCATGATAAAGCAATAGAAGAATTAACATTAGAAGAACTAAGTCAGTTCTCAGATGTATTTGATGAAGAAATATATGACTTTATAGACTACGAAAACATACTAAACAAAGGAATTAAAAAGAATTTAAAATAAAAAAATGGCTGTTGCATATTTTGCGACAGCCATTTTAAATTTTACGATTTATTTTTTTCTTGTTTTTCCTGTATCTTTTTTTACAGTTTTACTTTTAGAACTACTTGATTTCTTTTTTTTCTTCATCTGAGCCTTTTGTATTCTCTTATATTTTTTATAGTATTTTCTAATCAGCTTATAAATAAAGAAAATTAAAAATGCCACGATAGCAACTTTTAGAATAGTTAAAATAACTTTAAATAAAGTATTTTCAGTTATAACAGCAAACTTGCTAGTAACATCATTCTTAGCAACTAAATCAATAGTTTTAAACTTTTCTCCGTTCTTATATATATAAAACTCTCCAACCTTATCTCCAGCGCTTATTGGAAGCGAAGTATCCTGTAGATCTGTTTTGAATGTAAATTCATCTGTAACAGTCTGCCCTTTAGGAAGAACTATTGTGTAGCTTTCTTTAGGCTGATACATAAGCTTTTTCTGATTAGAGAACCACTTTCTCTTAGTATCTACATAATCTGCTTTATCCATTATTGTAAATGAGTCATAGTTTTCAAAACCGTAATCTATAAGCGTTCTAGAGTCTACATAAATTCCATCATTAGTTGAATTAAACACTGCAGATATAATTCTCTGATTATCTTTAACAGCACTTGTTAAAAGACACTTCCCTGCAGCATTTGTAAATCCTGTCTTTATACCATCTACAATATCGTATTTTATATCTATTCTCTTACCTCTATATGTTATTTTCTGATGAGAAGTAAGGAATTTGTTAGAGTTTGTATAAACTCTTTCATGAGGATACTGTTTAGTAGGCTTGAATTTTACTGATTTAGTAGCTACGATTTCTCTAAATACTGAATCAGACATACATTTTCTAGCTATTAAAGCCATATCCTTTGCAGTTGTGTAGTGGTTAGGATCTGGTAATCCATTTGGATTGTTAAAATGAGTACCAGTACATCCTATTGCCTCAGCTTCTTTGTTCATTAAGTCGGCAAATTCTGGTATAGATCCACCTACATGCTCTGCTAAAACATAAGCGACATCATTACAAGAATGAACCATTAGAGCAGTAAGCAATTCCTTGACAGTAAAAGTTTCTCCTTTTTTAAGGAACATACTAGATGGCTCTATATAAGGAAGGTCGCCGATAGTTATTTTTTCGTTCAAATCTGGAACATTTTTTATAACCAAATAAGCGGTCCATGCCTTTGTAGTAGAGGCTGGATAAATTTTTATATTTCCGTTTTTCTGATAAAGAACCTTACCAGTTTCATAATCCATTAAAACAGCACTTTTAGCTTCTAAATTTACAACCTTTTGATCAGCAAATACACTTCCTATAGATGTAAAAACTGATGCAAAGACTAATAAGAAGGCTATTAATACTGAAGATATTTTTTTCATTTAAAAACCTCCAAAAATTTCAAATATACTTTTTTAGTATAACACAGTTATGTCAATAATAGAAATGAAAGGAGTGATAAGAATGGAAAAAAATAAAAAAACATTCGTATTCGCAGCTATTGTGATAGGACTTTGTGCAATAGCTGGGATAAAAATTTTTGAAAGTGAGGGAAATGCTAGATACGATATTGCTCAGAGTGAAGATATTCAAAAGGAAAGCAGTGATTCAAAAGAAAGTTCTAGTATAAATCAAAATGGAAATGCACAAAGCACTAATAGTACAGAAGTTACTGTATATATAAGTGGTGCAGTAAAAACAGAGGGAGTTGTGACTATGAGCTCTGAAGATAGATTATCTGATGCTATAAAGGTAATGGGAGGAATTGTAGAAGGCGCTGATATGAATGCTATAAACCTTGCAGAAAAGTTAGTTGATGGAAAGCATTATGTAATACCAAAGCAAGGAGAGCAAATTCCTATGGATGTAAATGCTGGAGGAGGAAGCACTAGTGGAGCTACACAAACATCAGGAGGAAATGCACAGGGTCAAGGTGGACTTGTGAATATAAATACTGCAACACTTGAACAATTGGATACACTTCCTGGAGTGGGTGAGGCTACTGCAAATAAAATAATAACCTATAGAGAAGAAAATGGAGGATTTAAAAGTATAGAAGATTTAAAGAATGTGAAGGGAATAGGAGATAAAAAATTTGAGGATATGAAGAGTAGTATATGCGTATAAAGGATTAAAACCCAAATAGACTATTGTAAATATATAATAAGTCTATAGTTTTTTTATTCAAATATGAAGATTTTATCTATTATAAGAGATGTAAAAAGTATTGTGAGAAAAAGATATTTGTTAAAAATATAAGATAAATCAAAAATAAAATTTAAAAAATAAATTTATTAAAAAATTCAAAAAAGCTAGTTTGATTAAAAAAATCAAGCTAGCCTTTTATTTTGGGGAGAAACGTTAATTAATTATATATAAAACGTAAAAAATATGTTAATATAAGAGTGCACAGTTATTAAAAAAAACGATAGATATAAATAAAAAAACAATAGATGCCTTAAATAGAATTAAAAAAGAAAAATATAAATAACGAAAAAATTTACAAACAGGGGGAATTAAAAATGGCAAAAGAATATAAAAGATTAACAGAAATGACATCAGCAGGAGGGTGAGCTGCTAAAATAGGGCCAGAGGTTCTGGCTGACGTATTATCTCAGTTACCAAAAAATGACAACGAAAAAGTAGGAAACTTATTAGTAGGATTAGATACAGCAGACGATGCTGCAATATACAAATTAGATGATGAAAAAGCTTTAATACAGACATTAGACTTCTTCACTCCAATGGTAGACGATCCATATATATTTGGACAGATAGCAGCAGCAAACTCATTATCAGATATATACGCAATGGGTGGAGAACCAATAGTTGCGATGAACATAGTTTGCTTCCCATCTTGCCACGATATGCAGGTACTTGCAGAAATATTAAAAGGTGGATTTAGTAAAGTTAAAGAAAGTGGTGCATTATTAGTTGGTGGACACACAGTAGATGATAAAGAACCAAAATACGGATTATCTGTATCAGGATTAGTTCATCCAGATAGAGTACAGGCTAACTCAACTGCTAAGCCAGGAGATAAATTAATACTTACTAAGCCAGTAGGAACAGGAATACTTTCAACAGCTATGAAAGAAGATTTAGTATCTCAGGAAGTAGTAGATAAAGTAATAGAAACAATGGTACATCTAAATAAATATGCGGCTATGAGTGTTAATAAATTTGAAGTACACTCAATAACAGATATAACAGGATTCGGATTATTAGGACATGCTATGGAAATGGCTAAAGCATCAGATGTAACAATAGAAATAGATTCTAAAAATGTACCTATATTAGATGGTGCAATAGAAATGGCTGAAATGGGTATAGTTCCATCAGGAGCATACAACAATATGGGATACATACAGGACGATGTTATGAAGGATGAAAGTGTACCAGAAAGCATAGAAGACTGTTTATACGACCCTCAGACATCAGGTGGATTACTTGTTGCAGTTAGAGCTGACCAGGCAGATGATATAGTAAAAGACATGCTTGCAAATGGATCAATAGTTGCAGAAGTAATAGGTGAAGTTAAAGAAAAATATGAAAACGGAAAATACATACATGTGATATAATCAAATAAGGGAAAACAATATCTAATAAATATTAAAAAGAAAGAGTGGTCAGGTTGAATAAAAAAGAATTATTTAAAATGCTTCCTTCAGTAGATGAAGTATTATCACAGAAAGAAATAGAAGAATTAATAGAAAAATATCCAAGAAGTATAGTTCTTGAATCTATAAGGGAAGTAATAGATATAAATAGAAAGACAATAGTCGCTATAAAAACAGAAGAAGAAGCTGAAAAATTTTCTCTTACTATGGAAAAAGTAATAGAAGAAACAGAAAAAAAAGCAAGAGATAATTACGCTCTTTCTTTAAAGAAAGTAATAAACGGAACAGGAACAGTTCTTCACACAAACTTAGGTAGATCTTTAATAAGTGAAAAAATTAAAGATGAAATATGGACAGCAGCTTCAAGATACTCAAACCTTGAATATGATTTAGAAAAAGGTGAAAGAGGATCAAGATATGTTCACTTAACAGATATGATAAAAAGATTAACTGGAGCAGAAGATGTTTTAGTAGTAAACAACAATGCAGCAGCAGTTATGCTTGTTCTTAGCACAATGGCTAAAGGTGGAGAAGCTATCGTATCAAGAGGGGAACTTGTTGAAGTTGGTGGATCATTTAGAATACCAAGTGTTATGGCTCTTAGTGGGGCTGACCTAGTTGAAATAGGAGCTACAAACAAAACACATCTAAAAGATTACGAAGAAGCTATAACAGAAAACACAAGAGCACTTATGAAAGTTCATACAAGTAACTACAGAATAATGGGATTCACAGAATCAATATCTGTTGCAGAGCTTGTTGAATTAGGTAAAAAATACGACCTACCAGTAATAGAAGACTTAGGTAGTGGTGTATTTATAGACTTATCTAAATACGGTTTAGAATACGAACCAACTGTACTTGACTCAATACACCGGGGTGCTGATATAGTAACATTTAGTGGAGATAAAATGCTTGGTGGAGCACAGGCAGGTATAATAGTAGGTAAAAAGAAATACATATCTGCAATGAAGAAAAACCAGCTAACAAGAGCGCTAAGAGTAGACAAACTTACAATATGTGCACTTGAAGCAACACTTAGAATGTACTTAGATGAAGAAGAAGCAGTTAAAAACATACCTACATTAAATATGATAACAATGCCTATGGAAGAATTAGAAAGAAAAGCTAACCTTCTATACGCAGAAATAGAAAAATTAAACCTAGATGCAGATGTTCATATAGAAGAATGTCTATCTCAGGTTGGTGGAGGATCTATGCCTCTTGAAACAATGAAATCTAGAGGAATAGCGATAACTCCAAATAATATGAACGTATCTACATTAGAAAGAAAATTAAGACTTAGCGATTCTCACATAATAGCTAGAGTTTATGATAATAAATACGTTCTTGATGTTAGAACTATATTCGAAGACGAGTTTGTAGATGTAGCAAACGAACTAAAATTAGCATTTATGTAATTTAGTTGTAGTTCGGATTCGAAATTAGGAGGAAATAAATATGAAACACATTATAGTAGGGACTGCTGGTCATATAGACCATGGTAAGACAACACTTATCAAGGCTTTGACTGGTAGAGAAACAGATACCCTTGATGAAGAGAAAAAAAGAGGTATTTCCATAAATCTAGGATTTACTTTCTTCGACTTACCTAGTGGAAAGAGAGTAGGTATAGTAGACGTTCCTGGGCATGAAAAATTTATAAAAAACATGCTAGCTGGAGCATCTGGACTAGATATGGTAATGCTTGTTGTTGCAGCTGATGAAGGTGTAATGCCTCAGACAGTAGAGCATATAGATATACTATCATTCTTAAACATAAAAAATGGTCTAATCGTATTAACTAAGAGCGATATGGTAGAACCAGAGTTTAGAGAATTAGTTAAAGAAGATATAAAAGAAAGAATGAAAGGTACATTCCTTGAAGATGCAGAAATATTAGAAGTTGACTCTGTATCTAAGAGAGGTATACCAGAGCTTATTCAGAAATTAGACGATATGAGTGAGCAGATAGAAGAAAAGAACGAAAACTCACCAGCAAGACTTAATATAGATAGAGTATTTACAATAAAAGGACATGGTACTGTTGTTACAGGTACTCTTCTTGAAGGTAAGATAAGCGTTGATGATGATTTAGTAGTATATCCAGAAAATTTAAAAGCTAAGATAAGAAGTATTCAGGTTCATGGTGAAGATGAAAATACTGCTTATGCTGGACAGAGAACAGCTATAAATATTTCTAATGTTAAAAAAGATGAGATTGGAAGAGGAGATGTTCTTGCAGCTCCAGATTCACTTGAAGAGTCTATGATGCTAGATGTTAAGATGAATATAATCAAACATGTAGACAAGACTTTAAAACATTGGGATAGATTAAGATTATACCATGGAACAAGAGAAATTCTTTGTAGAGCAGTTCCGCTTGATAAGGAAGAAATTGCTCCAGGAGAAAATGGATTTGTTCAGTTAAGACTTGAAGAAAGTATAGTATCTAAAAAAGGAGATACTTTTGTTGTTAGAAGTTATTCACCAATGGCTACAATAGGCGGTGGTGTTATAATAGATGCTTCACCTAAGAAACATAAGAGATTTGATGAAGATGTAATCGAAGCTCTAAAAGTTAAAGAAAAAGGTGAACTTCACGACATACTTGAAGAGTACTTAAAACACAACTCTAAAAATTATCCTACAGTTAAGGATATGATGAGTTATAGCGGTGCTCACGAAGAGGATATAAGAAAAGCTTTAGATAAATTATCTGAAGAAGGTAAGATATTTGTGATTGGAAATATGTATATACATACTAATCACTACAAAAAATTATCTGAAAAGGTAAATGAGCTTCTTTCAGATTACCACAAACATAATAGATTAAAACCAGGTATTTTAAAGGAAGAGTTAAAATCTAAGGTTGAAAGTAAATTCAAACCAAAAGAATTTGATATAGTGCTTGCTGCATTTGAAGGCGATGGACTTATTAAAATCGCTGGAAATATTGTTTCTTTAAAAAATTTTGAAGTTGTTTTCAATGAAAAACAGAAGGAAAATAGAAACAGAATGCAGAAGATGCTTAAGAAATGTGGATTTGAGTCTGTTCCAACTATAGAGGAAATTACAGGAAAAGATGTTAGAGCTAAAGAGGTTCTTGATGCTATGATAGGTGATTCTGTTGCTATGCTTGGTGATGGATATATTATGGATATGGAAACTTATGATAAGGCTAAGAAGATGCTTGTTGATTATATTAATGAGCATGGAGAGATTACTCTTGGAGAGTATAGAGATTTAATAGGATCAAGTAGAAAGAACTGCATGATAATATTAGAAAGTTTTGATAGAAATAGGATAACAAAGAGAATCGAAAATAAAAGGGTTCTTATGTAAGGGAAAGGCAAGAAGATACAACTCTGCTCCAGGCAGTCAAGCTGCATTGTCGCGTGAGTTGTATCATTCTTGCCTTTTTTACATAAGAAAACCTTTTTATTTCGGTTCCTTGTTGTTATTAAAAAGAAGAAGAGTTGGGAACCGATTTGAAATAGCTTTTGAGAAAAAAGTAATTTAATTGGTAATGTTTAAGATTAATTTTATAATGATAAAAATATTTTAAGGAAAATATGAATTTACTATGTGAAAGTAATGATAATATAGTAATTTATATAGAATAAAGTTGTGTATATGCTAAGTTCTTTGTTTTTTAAGGAGTTTGTTGAAAACGGTTGTTTAATTCTAATAATTTGATATAATTTTAGTATAAATATTACTAATTTTGTATCGAGGGAGTTGACGAGTATGTTAGTAGTTTGGGAAAATCTAGACAGACAGACAGACAGACAGACAGACAGACAGACAGACAGACAGACAGACAGACGATATAAGTCTTTTTCTTTTGATGCAAAAGTATATAAGCTTGAATTTGAGCACAAAGTTTTAGTGGGATAACTTTGTGCTTTTTTATTTTTATTATTGTGGAGGGATTTGTATGAATAAGAAGAAATCAAAGGCATTGGCATTTTTATTAGCTGCTTCACTTTTAGTTCCGTCAGCTAATGGAATAGTTAGTGCAGCAGAGTTAAGAGGAAATGATGTTGTAGCCCAGGAACATGTGGAAGGTGCAACAGGAAGTGATGCTACTACTGGTGGAGAAACAACAGAAAGTAAAATTATAACTGTAACTGATACTAATCAATTAAAGAGCACTATAGAAGGAGCAAAAGAAGGTAGCATTATAAAGATAGCTGCTAATATTAATAATGGACAACCTATAGAAGTAAACGATGTAATAACTATTAATAATAAAATTGAAATTTGTGTAGAAAATAAAGTATCTATAAATGGAGAAAATTTAACGGGTGTCACTTTAAAAGGTGATAAAATATTTGCTATAAATGCAGATGGCGTAGTTATAAGAAATTTAATATTAGAAAATAAAACAAAGGATGAAACAGATACTGATTCTACAAAAAAATCACTAATAGGAATAGGGGGAAATTTAAATACAAATGGAACTACTATAGAAGGGTGTTATTTTAGAGGGGAGCCTATATGGAATTTAATTACAGCTCCAAAAACTTCAAAGATTATATTTAAAGATAATAATGTAAAAATGAAAGCAAGAGCTATGATAGTTGGAGTAAGTAATGGAAGTATTATTTCAGGTAATACAATAAATCTATTAGGTGAAAAATATGAGGAAGGAAAAAATAATAGAACAGGTGTATTATCTTTAATAGCTGCTAGAGAAGGAGACGGTGTAACAATAGAAAATAATACTTTTGAAAATGCAAATAGAGCAATAGGTGTAGATAATGCAACTATATCTGGAGATGCCTTAAAAATAAAAGATAATAAGTTTATAAATACTAGATTTGCATTTGAAACAGATTCAAGAACAGAAAAAAAATCAGAAGATGACAAAGAACTTAATAATATAGGAAATACTTATGATTTATCTGGTAACTATTATAAATATGGAGAAGAAGTAGGACCTTTAAGAATAGAAGATGCAAGTTCTAAAGGAAGTCACTTTGAAGAAAATGGAACTTCTACAGAATTAATAATAGATGATAAGACACCATTAAATATTGCTGTGGGACCATATTATACAACTGAAGATGAAAGTGGAAATTTAGGTGGAGTTGTCAATAATGGAGTAGCTACAGTAAATGGAAAAGATTATCAGACTTTAGCAAAAGCGATAGAAGCAGCTCAGAGTGGACAGACTGTTACTATTCATAAAGATGTTGAATTAACTAAAGCTAATGGTATTTTAGTAGATAAGAATATAACAATAACTAGTACTAATAATGCTAAACTTATACTAAATGAACAATTTACTTTAGGAGTAAAAGGTACTGGACATCTTACTTTAAGCGATATGACAATTGAGTTAAAGAAACCAGAAGTCAACTATTTACGGAATAAAGGTGCAACTTTAGAAATATTAGAATGTAAAATAGCTCCTTATTCTAGTATGAAAGATTTCCAAACAGCATCAAATTTAATCGCAGATAATAGAAGTGGTGCAAGTTATGAAGAAAGAGCAAAAAGTAAGATAATATTAAAACATAATGAAATAACTCTTCATGCTCGTGGATTAGTTTCTTGTGTAGGAAACGGAAGTGAGATAATAGATAATAAATTTGACCTTTGCAAAGAAGAATTTACTTATACTAATGGAGAAAAGAATAGAACAGGAGTACTATCAATTATAGCTGATGATATAGAGGGTGAAGATAAAAAAGTAATAATAGAAGGAAATACTTTTAAGAATGCAAATAGAGCTATAGGTGTGGATCACTCAAAAATAAAGGGAAAAAACCTTATAATAAAGAAAAATAAATTTATAGACACTAGATATGCATTTGAAGTAGATGTTAGAAATAGCCAAGAAAATAAAAATTTAAATAAGAAATATGATATTTCAGGTAACTATTTTGAATTTGCTGGAAAAGTAAGTGAACCAAAAATACAGGATGCAAATGCTGATTCTAAGGATAGAATAAGTGATAAATCAGAAGTAAAAGCAGAAGATGCAAAGGCAGCTGGTGTTGGATTAGATGATTGGCCATACTACACAAATGAAAGTTGTACTCATCTATCAAATGAAAGTTATGGACCATCTAAACCAAGCTACACTCACAAAGAAATAATAGGTTCAGACAGATACGACACAGCAGCAAGAATAGCTGACCAACTTGGTTCATATGACACAGTAGTTCTTGTAAATGCAACTTCAACAATGTCTGACGGACTATCAGCGTCTGGTCTTGCTGGAAAAGAAAATGGTGCAATACTTCTAGTTAAAAAAGATTCTATACCTAAAGTAACCATGGACAGAATCAAAAAAGTTAAAAAAGTATACATCATAGGTGGAGAAAATGCTATAAGTGCAAAAGTTGCCAATGAAATAACTGCAGCTAATATAAAAGTTGAAAGACTTGGTGGAAAAACTAGAGTTGAAACTTCTGAAATAGTAGCTGAAAAACTTGGAAACTACAAAGATGCATTCGTAGTTAATGGATTCAAAGGTGAAGCAGATGCTATGTCAGCTTCAGCAGTTGCAGCTAAAAACAAAGCTCCTATCTTATTAACTAACGGAAAAGAATCAAGTCACGACAAAAAATCTGGTGTTAAATACTATGTAATCGGTGGAAATAACGTGGTTGATAAATCAATAGCTGACAAATATAGCGCAGAAGTATTAGCTGGAAAAGACAGATATGCAACAAATAGAGAAGTTATAGACGAATTCTATTCAGGATCAGATAAACTATACTTAGCAAATGGAGATAAATTAGTTGATGCATTAACAGCATCTCCTCTAGCTAAAAAAGATGGTATAGTTCTTGTAAATGAAAAATCTGACAAGAGCATACTAAAAGGAAAGAATACAGTTCAGGTTGGTGGAATGGACTTCGAAATAAAATTTGAAAAATAAATAATAACTAAAAAGGCAGAAAGATTAAATCTTTCTGTCTTTTTTTATAATAATAATTGAATATTTCATATATAAAAAAGTTAGTAGAAAGCAAAAAATATTCAATTTACATATTATAAATTGATACCCATATATGGTATACTTTAAGTAAATATTGTTTAGTTACTAAATAGGAAATTGTGTTTAGAGATTGAATAATTTCAAAAGTATTAAGAATATACTGAAAATTCAAATGTTTAGGAGGAATGTTTAATGACATCAAAAAAATATATATCAACTGCGATGGCAGTAGCAATGGTAGCAACTAGTGTAGCTCCAGTAATGGCAGCAACAACAACTAGTAACGAAGAAATAATAGGAAAAAATAGAACAGAAACAGCAGTAAAAATAAGTCAGGACGGATGGAAAAGTGCAGAAACTGTAATATTAGTTAATGATTCTGCAATACCAGATGCATTAACAGCAACTCCTCTTGCATATGCAAAAAATGCCCCAATACTTTTAACAGGCAAAGATGGATTAAGCAAAGAAACAGCAGATGAAATAAAAAGATTAGGTGCAAAAGATGTAATAATGATAGGTGGAGATGCAGTTCTTACATCTAAAGTAGAAGAAGATCTTAAAGCATTAAATGTTAAAACTGATAGAATAAAAGGAGCTTCTAGAGAAGAAACAGCTCTTGCAATAGCTAAAAGACTTGATGGAGTAAAAGACGTATCTGAAATAGCAGTAGTAAATGGTGTGACTGGACTTGCAGATGCAGTATCTGTTGCAGCTGCAGCAGCTGAAAAGGGAATGCCAATACTTCTTGCTAATCCAAAATCAGGATTAACATTAGTTGAAAAATTTATAAAAGATGAATCTATAAAATCTTCATTCATAATCGGTGGAGATAAAGTGAACTGCTCCCCTCTGAGTGGACAAGTGAAATAAATAAATTCACTTTAAACTT
>Oklahoma_p2__coassemble_1432_pt1 | contig 14473 bp, 11 predicted proteins | sample Oklahoma_p2__metabat2_high_PE_021 | metagenome-assembled genome bin Oklahoma_p2
GTGTCTTATAATTTCAATAGCTTCCTTACATTTCTCTATACTTATCTTATACTTCTTAGCTATATCTTTTAGCTTATTTCTTCCAATAAGCTCCAAGTCATTCATAATTATATTTTCAACTATATTATTTGAAATCCCCATTCTCTCAAGCTGAAGTATTAAACACTCAGAAATATTTCTCGCTCCTATTCCCGGTGGATCTAGCTGCTGAACTATATCCAAACATCTTCTAAAAAGACTCGCATCTACTCTTAACTCATCGTAAATTTCCTTATCGTTTATTCTAAGGTATCCGTCCTCATCCAAACTATCTATTATATATTTACAAATTCTTTTTTCCTCAAATGTAAGCTTAAAGTATTTTAACTCATCTATTAAATAATCATATAGATTACTGGTACTTCTTATCATATTTTCAAAATCGACAGCATTCTCAGAACTGTACGGTGCATCATTTTTGTCCTGTCTAATATTGACAGACTCCATATGCTTTATATATTTTTCCCAATCTATTCCTTCTTCATTTTTTTCAGCTTCTAAAAGCGGATTACTCTCAGACTCCTTTCTGATTTCTTCTTCTACTTCTAGTCTACTCATATTAAGGATTGCGAGAGATTGCTTTAGCTGTGTAGTTAAAATCAGCTTTTGAGACTGATTTAACTCCAAAGTATTTTTGAAATTCATAATATAGCCCACTCTTTCTTAAAATATTCTATATATCCGTTTTTTATTAATACCCAATATTTTTCCAATTATTTAACATTCATAATTATATTATATAGCAAAAGCTTGAATTTCTGTATAAAAATCAATGAATTTTGTAGTGAGTTTTTATTCAATTTTTTTATATATGCATAAATCCGTTCTATAATTGATTATTATCAATCTAGTTAAACTAAGGCTTATATAAATTTGATATTTCAATTAACCTAGTATAATTCCTATGTTATAATATTTATAATATTTAAAATTTTTGTATTTTATTTTTGAAAGGAGAAATAGATGGCGTATCAATTATTTTTAGATTTGTACGATTGTAATAAAAATAAGATAGATGATTTAGAGCTTGTCACAGAAATTGCACATAAGGCTATTTCTGATATAGGGGCATATATAGTAGAAGAATGTAGCCATAAATTTTCCCCAATAGGAATAACTTACATCGCAGTTATTTCTACCTCACACTTTTCAATTCACACTTGGCCAGAGTATGGATATGCTGCGATAGATATTTTTTCTTGTGATAAAAAAGTTCCCGACTCTATTGGAGAATTTCTAAAAAATGCTTTTGAGGCGAAATCAATTAAACAAAATAGATTTAATAGAGATATTAAAGGAGGTGCATAATGTGGAATATAATGTCGGTCAATTTTTAAAGGTAGATGAAGTAATCTACGAGGTTATTGGAAAAATCCAGTTTAGAAATTATTCGGATAACTGTACCTGGTTTGAGTATAGACTTCTTGAAAGATTTGGACCTGGTGAGCGGTGGCTGAGTATAGATGATAAGTATAGAGAATACTCTATTTCTTGGACTGCTGGGGAACTTTCACTAGACGGGTATCATCAAGTAGATAAAGGAATACGGGAAGTTGTAAGTGTTTCTGGAGATGTAGATGTTGTCGTTGGTGATAGTGCATCATTTTGTGAATACGAGGATAAAACAGAAGAAAATATTATATCTGTTGAGCAATGGGACGATATAAAAGAATTTTCTAGAGGTTATTACCTAGATAAAAATGAAATCTGTTTTGCAAATACATCAGATGCAAGCAACTTTTCAACAAATTCATCTAATCCCTCCGCTTCTTCTAGAAATGGTAAAAAGAGAATCAATCCTTTCTTTGTAATAGGAATAGCTATGTTACTTGTATTTGCTATAGGCTTTATAGGAAATATGGTTGGAGGAAAGTCTATTGCAAAATTCTTAAAAAAATCTAACCAATTCACTTATGTTACCTCAATTACAGGAAATGATGGAGAAAAGGCAGATGTGTACGAATCATCACTTTCTAAGGAAGATACAGTAATGACTATTATTGAATCTGTTGATGGCAATGTTTTAGATGTAGAAGAGGACAAAACTCAAGGAAGTGAAAGCATTGCAATCCTAACTGAAGATGAATACTGCATGGTATATATATCTGTATCAAATGAGGTTCTTGTGCAGATTTCAAATAGAAAATACGCCTATACTTCCGATAAAGAACCTTATCACTCATCTACACATACCCATAGTTATTACAGAAGATACTACTACTCTGCTGCATATTTAGGAGATGCTAGAAGGTACAGAAGACATCATTCTCCTTATGAAAACTACAATGGAGAAAGATTGGATACAGATATGTTTGATCAATACGATTCATACTCAGATAGTATAAAAAGAAACAGTGTAAACTCAAGAACATCTTCTGGTGGTGGATTGAGTAGCGGAAAATAATTTTTTAAAAAGGAGATTAAAAATATGGCTTTTTTAACAGAAATCACTAATATTGCAATATATTCGATACTTGGAATAGTATTTATGATGCTTGGCAACTTCCTTTTAGATTTAGTAGTTACTTGTCATTTTCCTACAGAAATTAAAAAGGGAAATCAAGCTGTTGGCTGGCTTAGCGCTGGTTCATTTATAGCTATAGGTCTAATTCTTCGCACAGCAATTATGTCACCATCTACAGAAGCTGTCAGCGAAAGTTTAGCATCTGGCATATTAAATACTTCTCTTTACTTTGTTTTAGGTGTGGCATTTTTAATACTTGGTTATGTAGTTGTTAGTCTATTTAATAAACGCTACAACCTAAACGAAGAAATTGGAAACGGAAATGTAGCTGCAGGTCTTATGATGTTCGGTATCTTTATCGGACTTGCACTAGTAATCAGCGGTGTTATCAGTTAATAGGAGATTAATTGATGAAAAAATATAGACTTTTAATGCTTACGACACTTATTATTTCAGGATGTTCAATATGCTATGAGCTTATAATAAGTGCCGTAAGTTCTTATTTAATAGGTGACACAACTCTTCAATACTCTATAACAATTGGATTGTATATGTGCGCAATGGGACTTGGCTCTTATATTTCTAAGTATATGAAAAACAATCTTTTTAATTGGTTTGTATTTATAGAAATCGGTGTAGCAATAGTCGGTGGTACTTCTGCTTTAATCCTATTCTACGCAAATTTATATTTAGAAACATATCAGATTGTTATGTATATAGAAATAATAGTGATAGGTACATTTGTTGGTGCAGAAATTCCAATACTTACTAGAATTATTGAAGACGATAATGAAAATCTTAGGGTTACTCTTTCATCTATATTTAGTTTTGACTATATAGGTGGACTTGTTGGATCAATAGCTTTTCCAATTATCCTCCTTCCACATCTTGGATATTTTGCAACATCATTTTTGATAGGTTGTATGAACACATTGGCCGCAACTCTAATTATTTTTAAGTATTCAGATAGGCTAATAAATCCAAAGGTGTATAGAATATCTGTCGTAATTTTATTTGTTGTTATGCTTCTTGGAATGTTATTTTCAGATAATATTTCTAGTCGTGTCGAGGACGGTTTATATAGAGATAGGGTTATATTTTCAAAACATACAAAGTATCAACATATCGTAATGACTAAACACAAAGATGATTTAAGACTGTTTATAGACGGAAATATACAGTTTAGTTCAGCAGATGAATATAGATATCACGAGGCTCTTGTACATGTTCCAATGTCTAAGGCAAAGAATAAGGATAATGTTCTTATTTTGGGTGGTGGCGATGGTCTTGCTGTTAGAGAAATTTTGAAATATAAAGAACCAAATATTACCCTTGTTGATTTAGACAAGGATATGGTAAATCTTTGTAGGGAAAATAAGCAAATAAAAGAACTTAATAAAAATTCGTTAAACAGCAATAGGCTAACTATCGTTAATCAAGATGCTTATCAGTTTCTAAAAAATACAGATAAGAAATTTGACGTTATTATCGTCGATTTGCCAGATCCAAATAATGAGTCTTTAAATAAACTTTATACTAATGTTTTTTATAGACTTTGCAGCAATTCTCTTACAGATGATGGAATTATGACAGTTCAATCTACTAGTCCATATTATGCTGCTAATGCTTTTTGGTGTATTAATGATACTCTGGAAAGCGAAGGGTTTTATGTTAAGCCATACCATCTTCAGGTTCCCTCTTTTGGAGATTGGGGATTTAATCTAGCTTCTAAGAAGGAGTTAGATGATAGGTTTGAGATAGATGTCGATACTAGGTTTTTGGATGAGAGCAATTTAGATGCGTTGTTTGAGTTTGGTAAGGATGAGATGCCTAGAGGTGAGGTTGAGATTAATTCGTTGTCTAAACCTCGGTTAATAACATACTACTCTAAGGCAGTACGCAACTGGGAATAATTTGAAGGAGAAGGTATGACTAGTACATTCACTCCAGGCTTCGACGCTTTCTTTTATCCGAACTTTGTTCGATAACAAAGAAGAAAGCGTCTGTAGATTGTCGTTGAATTGCACTAGGTCATACCATTCTCTATTCGGCAATATTGAGTAAATAGAATTAAGTAGGAAGTGGTGAGCCACTTCCTTTCTTATATAGCTATATAGTGTCTTAATTTATCGCTTGGTATTTTATTTTGCATCTATTTTTCTCGTATAATATGTGTAATTATGTAGTATTATTATATTAGATACAATTATTTTAAGAAGAGGTAGTTATTATGAAGACAGATCCATTTAAAGAATATATAAAAGCATCCGAGCCTTCTAAAGCTATCAAAGGTTATGCATGGAGTACTGCTATTGGTCTTCAAGCTGTGGATGGACTTAAAACATCAAAATATTTAATAGATAAAGCTATAGATAATATTGAGGGGAAAATTTCCATAAAAGAAGCTCAAAATTTAATAGACGCATATTATGAGGAAAAGACTGAGCACTCAGTTGATGAAGAACGTACAGAAGAAGCTGATAAAGTATCTGCTCGCATAGCAGAATTACTTTCTGAAACAGCATTTTCTTTCTCGCCTGCAGAGTATATATCAATCCACAAAAAACTGTTTAATGGTTTATATAAATATGCTGGAAAGATAAGAGATTACAATATTACAAAAAAAGAGTGGGTATTGGACGGGGCTAGCGTGACATATGGTACTGCATCAGAATTAAAAGCTACCTTAGAGTATGATTTTGAGCAAGAAAGAAACTTCAGCTATAAAGGGCTTTCTATGGATGAAACTATTCATCATCTTGCTATTTTTGTTTCTAGGTTATGGCAAATTCACATATTTGGAGAGGGAAATACTAGAACAACTGCTGTATTTTTCATTAAGTATTTGAGGACTCTTGGTTTTTCTGTGACAAATGATATATTTGACGATAATTCATGGTATTTTAGAAATTCTCTTGTTCGTGCAAATTATACAAATATACAGAATAATGTTCATGAAACAACTAAATACTTGGAGATATTTTTGAGAAATCTTCTTTTAAATGAAAAAAATGAACTACATAATAGAAGTATGCATATTAGTGGACTTTGGGATGATAATTTGAATTTTAAAGATGAAAATTCGTACATTAAAGAAGAAGAATTGTACAATCAATCTATAAATTCGTATATTGAAAATAAAGAAATGGATATTAAAAACAAAAAAACTTATATTGATAACATAGAAAATAATATCAAATATGTCTTTAGTAGAGAAATAGATAGCTTTTCTACTAAAACATTAAATCATATTCAATTATTATTTGATAGATTTGGATATGATGAAATATTTGGAAGATCTATGGTTATGGATTTACTAGGTCTTAAACCATCAGCTAGCTCTAGATTCCTTTCAAATTTATTAGATGTTGGTATTATTAAATCTGTTTCCGGTCATGGAAAAGGTAAATACAAATTTAAAAATAATATATAAAAATTATAATTGTAGGAAGTGGATAACCACTTCCTTTCTTATGATATAATTTTAGTTAATTTAATTTTTTAATAGAGGTGATTGTATGATAGTTAAACCAAAAGAATTTGATTTAAACGGACACAAGTTGGTTCTTAGAAATGCAGAGGAAGATGAAGCTGAAATGCTTTTAAAATATTTAAAGCAAGTCTACGCAGAAACACCTTTTTTAATTCAAGAGCCAGACGAGATCACTTTTACAATAGATGATGAAAAGAAATATATAAAAGAAAATAACGACTCGGATTCGGATTTGCTGCTTATCGGTATGCTAGACGGAAAGCATGTTGGAAACTGCTCCCTTATGGGTAATCATGCGAGAAGACTAAAACATAGGACAAGTCTTGGAATTGTTTTGTATCTTGAATATACAGGACTTGGTATTGGAAAAATTATGATTGAAGAAGTTTGTAAAATAGCTAAAGAGAACGGAATTGAACAGGTTGAACTTGAGGTTGCCGCAAATAATAGAAATGCTATTTCTCTTTATGAAAAATTGGGATTTGAAAAGGTAGGGACTTTACCAAATAATATGAAATACGCTGATGGAACATATACTGATGTGCATTTCATGGTGAAATATTTATAAAAAAATAGAAAATAATACTTAACAAATATTAAATATATTTATACTATACAACTGGCTTTTCTTTTAGTATAATACTTGCCATACCTTTTAGAAATGAGATGATAGTTTGATTGTGTAGAATTTTTGATGAAATGAAGTAATATAAATTCAAAGAGGTGTACAATGATAACTGAAAGAAAAGAAAAACAGATTTTAATGTTGTCCTTTTTATCGGGACTTTTATTTGCTATTGCAGAGTTTATTTTTGCTATTTACAGCCACTCTCAATCAGCACTTACAGATGCCGTATATGACGCATCAGAGCTTGTGTTTATCGCATTGCTCCTATTTTTAACCCCATTATTCCATAAACCTGTATCTGAAAAGCATCCATACGGGTATTTTCAGGTAGAGTCGATATTTGTCATAATCAAAAGTGTTATGATGTTATCCGTAACTATGGGTGTATCTGCAGAAGTATTAGATTCTGCTTTATCAGGTGGAAATATTGTAAATAACGCACAAGTTTCAATATTCCAATGTTGTCTTGGAGTAGCGAGTATTATAATTTTCCTTATTATGAAAAGATTAAATCGCAACCTATCCTCACCTACAATTGAGGCAGAGTTGCTCGGTTGGAAGCTAGATATAGTGTACAGTATGGGTATGGCGCTTGCTTTTTTAGTGTCTTTATATCTGAAAAAAACACCACTTGGCTTCATATCTCCATACTTTGACCAGATTGTAGCCGTAGTAGTCATGGTATTTATGCTGCCAGAAAGTATAAAAGTGTTGTGGAGAGCTGTTAAAGACGTCTTTTTATTCTCGCCAAACAAAGTTTATATGGATGAGGTGAAAGCAATTTGCAACCCTATTTTAGATGAATACAACTTCAATCCTGTATTTTTTGATATTACAAAAACAGGACGTCACTTGTGGATTGCGGTCTATTTCCGAATTGAAGCTACTAGTTTAGAGGTTGCTAGTTTATCAAGTGCGGTATCAGAGGTAAATGAAATTATGCAAGAAAAATTCCAGGAATGTACTTGTGAACTTATTCTTGTTCCATAGTTATTTATAAAAAATAATAATATATATAAAAATCCCTCACCTTTTTTAGATGAGGGATTTATTTTTTATTTAATTTTTAGTTTTCTATTTTTCAAATTCTATTTCGAAATCCATTCCACCGACCTGAACTGTATTTTTTCCTTTTAATATGCTCTTGTCAGATTTTTCATTGACTAAAACTATACCGTCTTTTTTAGCTAGAGGAGATGCTGTTAATGCGTCAACTAATTTATCTCCATTTGCTATGTAGACTTTGTCTGATCCTGAGTAGAATTCATTTATAACTTCTTTATTTGTTGCGTATCTGTCTTTTCCAGCTAATACTTCTGCGTTGTATTTATCAGCTATTGATTTATCAACTACAGAGTTTCCACCGATTACATAGTATTCTACGCCAGATTTTTTAGCATGAGTTGAAGTTTTTCCGTTAGTTAATAGTATTGGAGCACCTTTTTTAGCTGCTATTGCTGAAGCTGACATCGCATCTGCTTCTCCTTTGAATCCGTTAACTACAAATGCATCTGAGTAGTTTCCAAGTTTTTTAGCAACTATTTCTGATGTTTCAACTCTGTCTTTTCCACCAAGTCTTTCAACTTTTATTCCTGCTGCTGTTAATTCGTTAGCTACTTTTGCACTTATTGCTGCTTCTCCACCGATTATGTATACTTTTTTAACTTTTTTAATTCTATCCATTGTTGCTTTAGGTATAGAGTCTTTTTTAGTTAGTAGGATTGCTCCGTTTTCTTTTCCTGCAAGTCCAGAAGCTGATAGTCCATCAGACATTGAAGATTCTGCGTTTACAAGGACTACGTTATCGTATGAGCCTAGTTTGTCAGCTATTTTTGCTGCTGTGTCATATCTGTCTGAGCCTATTATTTCTTCATGAGTGTATGTTGGGGCTACTACTCCACCACCACCTGTAGATGGTGATAACGTACTAACTTCCATCTTTACTTCTGTATTTCCTAATCCTTTATATCTTGCAAATACTGTGTATTTTGTATTTGGATTTAATCCATCAAATGTAACCTTGCCATCTATAGCTCTTACCCAATTTCCTCCTCTTGATTCTGTAACTGAACCTTCTACTATTGTAAATTCTACTTCGCCTAATTTATTAAATTTACCCAAATCATCCACTGACATAGTAATTGAATTTGAAGTTTTATAAGCTTCTTTAATCTCTACTGGTTTATATTCATTTGGATATACAGTTGTACCATTACCCTCTTTATTAATGTCATTTCTTTCAATACTGCCACCTTCTTGAGTTGCTATAGTACCACTATTTGATATTTCTCCTTTTTTCCCTGATTCACTCACTATTTCCCCTGAATTTGAGATTTTACCTGAGTTATTTATTTGGCTATTATTTGTTAATTTTCCTGAATTTGAGATTCTTCCACCGTTGTTTATAGCGCCATTGTTATCTATTGTTCCTTTGTTGTCAACATTAGTTGTTATATTTAAAGTTGCATCTTTGTTTACGCTAACTTCACCAGATTTAGCTATCTCTACTTCTCCATCGCCTGATATAGTTAGGCTACCTGTTACATCAATAGCACCTGCTGAGTTTAATGTTAGAGTTTTTCCTTTTGGAACTTCAATAGTAATATTTTTATCTTTTGGTATATTTATTGATGTTTCCGCTCCAATTGTTATATTCTCTGATATAACTACTTTTTCATTATCTCTTACTCCTATAATTGGTGCATTAGGATTGGGATTTACAAATGCTTTTAAAGCCTTTTCTGAAGTAGGATAATGTACTCTTTTCTTATCATTTTCAAAACTATACTTGTAATTGATAAGATTCGCTTTAGTTGGATCAGTAAATTCTTCTAAACTATCCCAAGCCCAGTAATTATATGCCATTTCTCCAACTGGTAATAATATTTCAGCACTTTTAGTATCCATAGAACAAACAGCGTTATTTCCCATTTCAAATTTATTATTTTTTAAATCTAAATCTTCTTCTATAATACCTCTTGCCTGTATATAATGAGGGAATTTTTCTCCTTTAAATGTATTTTCTAAAATATTTGCAGTAGTTTGGAAGAAAAATGCCCCTGCATTATCAAAAATATTATTAGTTATAGTAATATTATCCTTTTGTGCTTTTTCAGATGTTGTTATACATGTTGACTCTTCCTTTGCCCCATCTGCAGTTCCTGGAGATACACTTTGAACAGTATTTACAAATACATTATTATCTATTGTTACTTTTCCATTTATACTTGGTAACATAGTTCTAAAAGCACCATTAAATTCATTATTTATAAAATTAAAGCTTCCTTTTTCGCCCTGAGAACCCATAGATAAACCAAATGACCATTCTGGTGCCTTTATTGTGATACCTGCATTATTCGGATTATTCGTAAATAAACATTTTTGTATCGTTATTGTTGCATTATTGCCAGAAAGTGTACAACCAGAATTTCCAGCTCTTTTTGTTACTGAATAATTTACAGTAACTCTCTCCATTTTAATATTAGTTTGATCTGTATTTCCTATAACCAAAACGCTTCCATTCGCATTATTATCATTAGGCTGTATAGTTATATTTTGTAATGTTCCGTTTTTTAGAGTAGTTAAACCTGTTATTGTATATTTATTTTGACCATCTATAGTAATATTTTTATTTACAGTAATATCCTCTGTTACATTACCCAATAACGTTATTGTAGCTCCTTCACCTGCATTATTTATAGCTTCTTTTAAAGTCGCATATTCTTCATTACCTATCTTAGCTACATTCTGAGTAAGTGGATCTTGAGTGCTCGTATCACTTCCATCTGGATTTGTAGCTTCCTGAGATGCTACCACTTTATCCGTAGATTTCACATTATCTAGTTCTGCAGCACTCACTATTCCATTCACAGATGGAACTAATAAAGAAGCTGCCAATAAAAATGCCAATGCTTTTGATTTCTTCTTATTTATACCAACACCTCCAAAATTTCAACCTATATTCTATATATAAATAAAAGCATAGAAAAAATACCCTCTTAAAAGAACGCATTCCCTCTATGCTTACCCTTAACATAAACTCTCATTTGGCAATATTAGTAATATTTATATTAAAAATTATAGCATATACACATAATTTTTTAAATATTTTTTATTTTCATTCAAAAACTTATTTCTCAAAAAATATCATAAAAAAAGACACCCAAACTTACTCGAGTGCCTACCTATTTACTCATATTTTTATTTTCACATTCTTCCTTTAGCTTTTCTACTAACCAATTATCAGACATACAATAAATATCTGATATACCATTTTTCAACAGAAAATACAAATCAGAATGATAAAATATCCTAAGTACATCATTTGTTGAAATACTAGTAATTTTTGAAAACTCCATTATCTCTCTAACATACTTCATATTAGTTAACGTCTTATTAGCCAACACATTTATTATATCCTTTATGCACCAAATATTTATCAATCTTTATTAAAATCTAATAAAAAATCTCAAACCAAATCACAAACTGCACAAAAAAGAGAAGGAAGATATCAATCAGCGACAATGCAACTTGATTGCCTGGAGCGATTGATACTTCCTTCTCTTTTCCCTATATTACATCTCTTTTAAAATTTCCATTAACTCATCTTCATCATAATGATACTTCTTATTACAGAACTGGCAAGTAACTTCTGCCTGGTGGTCTTCCTCTATAATCTCAGCAAGCGCCTTTTTACCCATAGCGATAAATGCCTTCTTAACTCTATCCTTAGAGCAAACACATCTAAATCCTACCTCTACCTTGTCAAGAATCACAGGATCTAAACCTTCAAGCACTAAATTAAGCACATCCTCAGGAGTTAATCCTTCTCTGTACATCTCTGTGATAGATTTTATCTTACCTACATTTTCTTCAAGCTGGCAAATTGTAGCTTCTGTCGCATCTGGCATAAGCTGCACGATAAATCCACCAGCATGTTCAACTTCATAGTGAGTTGTGTAAACACCTAGTGAAACAGCTGATGGAGTCTGTTCAGAAACTGTGAAATAGTATGTGAAATCTGCTGCTATTTCCCCAGAAACTATAGGACATAATCCATTCACTGGCTCTCTAAGTCCTAAATCTTTTATTACTTTTAAAGTACCTTCTGTACCTACTGCCCCTGCTACGTTTAATTTTCCGTTTGGATAGTTTTCAACCTGAACATCAGGATTTGCAACATATCCTCTAACAAATCCCTGTGCATCAGAAGTTGCAAGTATTGTTCCTATTGGCCCATCACCTTTTATTATAGATGTTAACTCGTCACCTTTATTTTTCATCATAAGCCCCATCATTGATGTAGCTGTTAAAGTTCTTCCAAGTGCTGCAGTTGCAACCTTTGTAGTTCCGTGAGATTTTCTCGCTTCTTCAACTAAATTTCTTGTAGTTGCAACAAATGCTCTAACTTCCCCATTCTTAGAAGTAGCTCTTATTACATAATCTTTCATTAAAATTCTTCCTTTCATATATACAAATTTCTAAAAATTGTTCTTCTAAAATTATTTTTCTTCTAAATCTTATTTTCGCTTACCTATTATTTTCTACCTACAAAGAATACTCTCTCCGCATCTTTCTTAGGTTTTTCAAATGCAAAATCTCCATAAGCCTTGATATCTCTAAATCCTGCATCTGCTAATTTTTCTAAAATATCCTCTGTTTCGTAAGCTCTCTGCTGGTGAACTTCATCAAATCTGTCAAAAGTACCGTCCTCGTTTTTCACGAAGAATGTAAGCTCCATTTCAACTAAATCCTCTTCTGGATCGAAATAGTTCTGCCACATATACACGACATCTTCTCTCTTCTCAGCAAAAGTATTATTTCCAAGCACCTTAGACAATTTATAGTATGAACTAATGTCAAATATAAATATCCCATCCTCTTTTAAAAGCTCGTGAGCCTTTGAAAATACATACTCTAAATCATCGTCATAAGTTAAATAATTGAACCCGTCACAAGCGCAAAGTATGCAATCAAGGTTTGGCACATCAAAATCAAGCTCAGCAATATCCTGCTGTAAAAGAACAAGCTGCACACCTTCCTCTTCCGCCTTTTCCATAGCAACCTCAAGCATTTCCGCAGAAATATCTATCCCAGCTATATCATATCCCTTCTTAGTTAGCGGTATGGTCAAATTACCTGTACCACAAGCTAACTCAAGAATATTCTGCACCTCAGCACCTTCACTCTTGATAATATCTTCTATATATTCAACCCATCTATCATAATCGACATCGTCCATAAGCTCGTCGTATATAAATGCAAAATCTCTATACTGATCCATCTCAAATCTCCCAACATAAAAATATTTTTCTAAGACTAAAACATCTCAAAACCATATCGGTCAAAATATCAAAACTTGAAATATAAACACTTGCACAACAAATATCCACACTCATACATAGTATATACCTCAAACTCAACATTTCTAACCATAATAGCATAAAGTATATTATATCATAAAAAATACTATAAGCGCCACATACTCCACATTCACTTATACAAATTTAATGTAATATAAAACATATTCCTTCATAAAAAAAGAGGGTAATAGCCAAAAAACACGACAATACTACAAGCGTCACGCAACTCATCTCATATAAATTATATGTAGAAAAATAAAAATGGCTGTTAGTAAGGATTTTGTACTGAGTCAATATAAGACTTAAACACAAGAAGCTCGCATCGACAATACTGCAAGCGCCACGTAACATATAAATGTGTTACATAAATGGGCGTGGCGCTGAAGCCTGGAGCGCGAGCAATTGTGTTAAGTCTTGGCTCATCAAAATCCTTACAACAGCCATCTATTTTTCTATCATATTTTTATATTCCATTAATTTTCTATACACTTCAACCCCATTTAAAATTATCTTTTCATCGAAGTCAAACTGTTCATTGTGAAGTCCCGCAGTAAATCCTTTTTCCTCATTTCTCGTACCTACATTGAAGAAAAATCCTGGCACTGCTCTCTGGAAGAATGCAAAATCCTCTGCACCCATCCGGAAATCTAGTTCCACAACATTATCCCCTTTAAAGGCATCTTTAAACTCTTGATATAAATTATCGTCATTTATCACAGCCCGACATTCATTGCAAACACTCATCTCAATCTTACAATCGTATTTAGCTGCAGTAAATTCACAAATCTTCTTCATCCTATCAAGCACATTTGCATAAACCTCGTCCTTTGCATATCTCACAGTCCCCTCTAAAGACACATTTTCAGCGACAATATTTCTTCTTGCGCCACCTCTTATCTTACCAACTGTGATAACTGCACTGTCTATTGGACTAACATTTCTCGACACAATTGTCTGAAGAGAATTTATTACCTCAGCAGAAATCACAATTCCGTCGATACCATTTTGAGGCATTGCACCATGTGCACTCTTAGACACGATATTTATCTCAAAATCTATTGTTCCAGCCATCATAGACCCTTTTTTAATTCCAATCACCCCTTCATCAAGCAGCGGATTTACATGAAGTCCGTATATCTCATCAATTCCGTAATAGCCTATAATTCCATCCTTCACCATATCCTCAGATCCACCAGGACCTTCCTCTGCAGGCTGGAATATGAACACAAAGTTATCCTTTAACTTATCTTTATTATCGTTTACATACTTGATAAGCCCTAAAAGTATAGACATATGACCGTCATGTCCACAAAGGTGCTTAACAGTTCCATCCTTAGACATAAGTCCGTCGATATCAGCTCTAAATGCAACAGTCTTCTGTGCATCTTTCCCTTTTATAATTCCTGCAAGCCCAGTTTCTAGCCATTTCTTGCTCTCTAAACCAAGTCCGTCCAAAACAGATTTTATATAATCATAAGTCTTAAACT
>Oklahoma_p2__coassemble_1454_pt1 | contig 14260 bp, 11 predicted proteins | sample Oklahoma_p2__metabat2_high_PE_021 | metagenome-assembled genome bin Oklahoma_p2
AACCGCTTATCGAGCTGATGACTTCTGCAACCACGCAGAAACCATCAGCTTTTTTTGCGTTTAAAATAAAATAAAAGGAGAAACAAAATGTTAGTATCACTTGCTTTAATTTTTTTAGTTGGAATGAGCTTGGCATCTATATGCGAAAAAATTAAAATTCCGAGAATTATAGGAATGCTTGTAACTGGGATAATTTTAGGTCCTTATGTACTAGATTTTTTAGATAGCTCAATTCTAAACATATCATCGGAGCTTAGAAAAATGGCTCTTATCATCATCTTAATCAAAGCTGGGTTATCACTAGACCTAAAGGATTTAAAAAAAGTTGGGAGACCTGCGCTTTTAATGTCGTTTCTTCCAGCTACATTTGAAATAATTGCTTATGCAATATTTGCACCAATTTTATTTGGTGTCAGTAGAGTAGAGGCAGCACTAATTGGAGCAGTGCTTAGTGCAGTATCTCCAGCAGTTGTAGTTCCTAGAATGGTTGATTTAATGGACAATAATCTCGGGACAAAGAAGGGAATACCTCAGATGATTTTAGCTGGGGCATCTTTTGACGATGTATTTGTAATTGTGCTATTCAGTACATTTTTAGCTATGAATCAAGGAGAAGGTGTTAATCTTTCTAGTTTTGCAGACATACCAATTTCGATAGTATCTGGAATTTTAATTGGGTCTGTTGTTGGATTAATTCTTTATAGATTCTTTGAGTATAGATACAACAAAGAACATCTGATAAGAAACAGCACAAAAGTCATAATTATCTTGGCTGTATCGTTCTTACTTGTTGCACTTGAAGATTATTTAAAAGGAAGAGTTGCTATGTCCGGACTTCTTGCTGTAACAAGTATGGCATTAGTACTTGCTATGAAGAGTACAAATATTGTAAAGGTCAGACTTCAAGAGAAATTCGGTAAAATTTGGATAGCCGCAGAAGTTGTTTTATTCGTACTTGTTGGGGCTGCTGTCGATATAAGATATACAATGGGAGCTGGATTTACAGCAGTTATTATGATATTTATCGCACTTGCAATTCGTTCAATAGGTGTATTTATTTGCATGATTGGAACAGAATTAAACACTAAAGAAAGATTATTCTGTGTGTTCTCATATCTTCCAAAGGCAACTGTTCAAGCTGCTATAGGATCAGTACCACTTGCGGCTGGACTAAATTGTGGAAAACTTGTACTATCAATTGCAGTACTTGCAATAATAATAACTGCACCACTTGGAGCATTTTTAATAGATTTCTCAAAAGAAAAATTATTATAGCAATTAAAATAAATTTGCTATATAAACGTGCAATATTCTGAAAATTATGATAGACTATATTCATAACAAAGTTAAGAAAAGCTTGATTAACTCAAATTCTTGTTAAATTTTTTTAACCCTCTTTTAACAATTGCTTACTATAATGATTTTTTTATAAGTGTTAGTATTTTAATTATGTGATAATTTTACTAATGTTTATAGCAATCAGATAAATATGATATCTATAAAATAAAGATGTTGGGAGAGAGAAAAATGACTAAAAGATACTATGATAACAGAGAAATATCATGGCTAAAATTCAACAAAAGAGTGCTTGAAGAGGCGATGGATCCATCAGTTCCTTTAATGGAAAGGCTGACATTTGTATCGATATTCCAGAGCAATTTAGATGAATTTTTCATGGTAAGAGTCGGATCATTATACGACCAGATGATAGTAGATCCGGATTCTAGGGATAGTAAAACAAATATGACTCCTGAAGAGGAGATTAAAGAAATTGTAAAATATACAAAAAAATTAAATGGGTTAAAAGATGATGCTTACAATAATTTAATGAGAGAAGTTAAGGAGTTTGGAATCGAGCTAGTAGACTTTCATTCAAGGGTAAAGTGCAATGAAGCGGGGGACTGTGTTGAAGATTTAAAAAATGAATACAGTAAGGCACTAACTCTTGAAGACGAGGAAGTGTTAGAAAAATTATTTGATTCAGAAATAAGACCTCTTATCTCTCCTCAAATAATAGGAAAAAGACAGCCATTCCCATTCTTAAAGGAAAAAGAAATATACGCAATAGTTTCTTTAGAAGGTAAGAATGGAACAGAAAAATTAGGTATAGTTCCTTGTTCAGGTGATGTTTTTGAAAGATTAATTCAAATTCCATCTGATGATAGAAAATATATTTTGGCAGAAGAGCTAATTCTTCACTTTGTAACTAAAATATTTAAAAAGTATAAAGTTAAGAGTAAATCTCTGATAAGAATAACTAGAAACGCCGATATTGATGAGGAAACAGTATACGACGAAGACTTAGATTACAGAGATACAATGAAAAAGCTAATTAAGAAAAGAAAAAAACTTGCGCCAGTTAGAATGGAAATGTCAAGAGAGCTTAATGGTTCAGCGTTAAAAACTCTTAGAAAATACGTAGGCTTAGATGATGATAGTATATTCTATTCTAAATCACCGCTTGAATTTTCTTTTGTTAGAAAGATACAGGACAAGCTTAGAAATCATTCAGAGTTATTCTATGAAAAGAGAGTTCCTCAGAAATCGCCTGAAATTTCATCAAAACGTTCTATAATAGAACAGATTGAAGAAAAGGACAAACTTTTATACTATCCGTACAATAGCATGAAGCCTTTCTTAGATATGCTATATGAAGCATCTGAAGATCCAACTGTTGTATCTATAAAGATGACACTTTACAGACTATCAAGTGATAGTAAGATAGTAGATGCACTTTCAAATGCAGTTGAAAACGGTAAGGAAGTTGTTGTATTAGTTGAGTTAAGAGCTAGATTTGATGAGGAAAACAATATAAACTGGTCAAGAAGACTTGAAAAAGCTGGATGTAGAGTAATTTATGGACTACCTGGATTAAAAGTTCATTCTAAATTATGTCTAATAACAAGAAAGACTGATGAAGGAATAAAATACATAACTCAGATAGGTACAGGAAATTACAACGAAAAAACAGCAAAATTATACACAGACTACTGCTTAATGACTGCTGATAAGAGAATCGCACACGAAGCAGGTAGAGTTTTTGATAGATTATCTCTTGGAGAAGTTGTAGAAAAATCAGACCTATTGCTAGTATCTCCACTTTGTTTAAGACAGCCTATTATGGATATGATAGACAATGAAATTGTTAAAGCAGAACATGGAGCACCAGCCTATATAGGTATAAAGATGAATTCTCTAACTGATAAGGGAATTATGAATAAACTTATAGAAGCTTCAAGAGCTGGGGTTAAAGTTCAGCTTATTGTAAGAGGTATATGTTGCTTAATACCAGGAGTAGAGGGTATTACAGAAAATATAGAAGTTATAAGTATAGTTGGCCGTTACCTAGAACACACTCGTGTGTATATATTTGGTGAAGGTTGCGATAGTAAGGTTTATATAGGATCTGCAGATTTAATGTCAAGAAATACTATGAGAAGGGTAGAAGTAGCAACACCAATCTTAGACCCAGATATTAAGAAGAGAATTCTTGAAGACTTTGCGATAATGTACACAGATAATGTTAAAGCTAGAAAATTGCTTAAAGATGGTACATACAAACATGTTAAACAGGAAGGTGCTCCTTTAAATTCACAGGAGTATTTCTTTGAAAGAGCTTATAAGGAATTAGAGATGCAGGATAAATAAATTAGACTCTACTCAAAACGAAGAAAGATTGGAGTAATGTCGATGAGATATGGAATAATAGATGTAGGATCAAATACGATTAGATTAATAATATTTGAATTAAAAGGAACAGAGATAAAGATTATACTAAAGGAAAAGGAACTTTCAGTAATACTAAGTTTCATACAGAATGGTAATCTTATGGAGGAAGGTCTTGAAAGACTTTTAAAAGTATTAAATAGATTCGCTAAAATTTGTGAATTACTTGGATGTGCAGAAGTATTCTGTTTTGCAACTGCTTCACTTAGAAAAGTAGATAATAGTGTTTATGTTGTTTCTGAGATGAAAAAGATTGTAGAGAATACAGAAATAATAACTGGAGAACAGGAAGCATATTACGACTATATAGGTCTTAGCCAGGTTGTAAAAGACAGAAGTGGTATGGGACTTGATTTAGGTGGAGGAAGTGTGCAGATATTCAAGTTTAAAGATAGACAGGTTGTAGAATCAGTTTCTTTACCACTTGGTGGTCTTGAGATGAGAAATAAATTTGTTTCTATGGTGTATCCTACACTTGATGAGATAAAAGAAATCGAGGGTTGTGTAAAAGCTAGTGTTAAAAGTTCTAAGATTTTTAAAGGAAATAACCATAGGGTTATGTATTTAATGGGTGGTACTGCAAGAGCTGCAGCAAAAATCCACAGATATATTTATGTGACTAAGAAGAAGTCAAATAAGTATTATATTCCTATTAAAGAACTTAATCAGCTTACAGAGAGATTTTCTGATCCGAGAAAGAGCGATGTAGATATTCTTGAGAGAATACTTCCAGATCGTATGAATAATATTATACCAAGTTTGGTTGTTCTTAATACTATTTGTACAATGTCTGGTGTTGATGAAGTAGTTGTAGTAAAAAATGGTGTAAGAGATGGATACATACACGATAAAATATTACCAATGTAAAAATGTGGCTGTTGCAATAATTTGCAGCAGCCTTTTTATTTAATCTTTTTAAATTGACTATCTGCTAAGAGTGTATAAATCAAAATTAGCTAATCTTTTGTTATTATGAAAGCATATGAGATATAGACAAACTTCTCTCCAGGCTTCGACGTGCGTGTATGTAAATTGCTTTGTTGTAATTAAAACCCACGTCTGCAGATTGTCGAGAGAGTTTTGTCTATATAACTCATATGCTACATACTATTAATAGTTATAGCAAATTTTGATTTTATACACTCTTTTTAAGCTAGTAATTTTGTAAAAGATTAATTTAAAAAGGCTGCTGTAAATTATTGCAACAGCCATTTTTTTATATAGGTAATAATTTTATCGGTGCATGTAGAGAGATTTGTTTGAAGTTTATAAATATGGTTTTATAAGGGACACTTAGTTCGTGTTTTTATATTATAATATTATTTTTATAAGTTTGAATTTTCTAAATTATTGTGATATTATTAAAGAGTGAATTAATTTTTTCACAATTGGTTTTTTATATTTATTTTTTAAGGAGGGCTTTTTAGATGAAGGTAGCAGATAGAATAGCAAGACTTCGTGCTCTTATGGAGCAGAATGGGATAGATGCTTATATAGTTCCGACAGCAGATTTCCATCAGAGTGAGAATGCAGGAGAGTATTTTAAATGCAGAGAGTTTATTTCTGGATTTGATGGTTCTTATGGGACTGTTATGATAGCAAAGGATGAGGCTGGTCTTTGGACTGATGGTAGATATTGGACTCAGGCTGAGAAACAGTTAGAGGGAAGTGGAATTTCTTTATTCCATATGTTTGAAGACGGTGTTCCAACTATGGAAGAGTATCTTGCACAGATAGTTCCAGAAAATGGTAAGGTAGCATTTGATGGACGTGTTGTTTCTATGGAAGAAGGACAGGATTTAGAAAAAGCCCTTGCGCCTAAGAATATAACTATAGAGTATTCATGCGATTTAGTAGGTGATGTTTGGGAAGATAGACCAGAGATATCTAAAGAGCCTGTTTTTGTGCTTGATGAAAAATATACAGGTGAAAGTGTAGCTTCTAAGCTTGAGAGAGTTAGAAATGTTATGAAAGAAAATGGAGCTACAGCACATATAATAGCATCTTTAGATGATGTTTGTTGGTTAATTAATATGAGAGGAAATGATGTTGTTTATTATCCACTTATATTCTCATACGCTTTAGTTAAACTTGATGGCATGGATTTATTTATAGATGAAAATAAATTAAACGACGAAGCAAAAGCACTTCTTGCTGAAAATAATATAACAGTTCGTCCATACAACGATATTTATGAAGAAGTTAAGAACCTTAAAGCTGGTGAAAGTGTTATGATTGACCCAATGAAGTTAAATTACGCACTTTACAATAATATACCAGAAGGTGTTGAAAAAATAGAACATCAGAATCCAACTATACTTATGAAAGCTATGAAAAATGAAGTTGAGCTTAAAAATATAAAAAATGCTCATATAAAAGACGGTATAGCTGTTACAAAATTAATGCATTGGATGAAAACTAATGTAGGTAAGATAAAAATAACTGAAATGAGTGCAGCTAGAAAGCTTGAAGAATTCAGAAAAGAACAGGAAGGCTATATAAGAGATAGTTTTGAACCAATTTGTGCATATAAAGATCATGCAGCTATGATGCACTATGCTCCAACTGATGAATCAGATGTTGAAGTACTTCCAGAGCATTTATTCTTAACTGATACTGGTGGAGGATATATCGAAGGATCTACAGATATAACAAGAACGTTTGTAATGGGACCAGTTGCCGATGAATTAAAAACTCACTTTACAGCAGTTGTTAGAGGTATGATGAATTTATCAAGAGCGAAATTCTTATACGGATGCTTTGGATATAACTTAGATGCAATAGCAAGAGGACCAATTTGGGATTTAGATATAGACTTTAAATGTGGTACAGGACATGGTGTAGGATACCTTCTTAACATACATGAACCACCAACAGGATTCAGATGGCAGATAGTTAAATCTAAAAACGAACACCATAAATTTGAAGAAGGTATGGTTTTAACTAATGAGCCTGGTGTGTACGTTGAAGGATCTCATGGTATAAGAATAGAAAATGAGATGATAGTTACTAAGGGAGAAAAGAATGAGTTTGGACAGTTTATGCACTTCGAAACTATAACATTTGCTCCAATAGATTTAGATGGTATAAATCCAGATGAGATGACTAAGTTTGAGAGAGAATGGTTGAATAACTACCATGCTCAGGTATTTGAAAAAATAGGACCACATCTAACTGAAGAAGAAAGAGAATGGTTAAAAGAATACACTAGAGCTATATAATTGAATGAATATTGGGATGTCGCGATGTATTGTGACATCCCTTTTTATCTTTTGTTAATCGCAAACAACACAAAGAAAAAGACTAGTTGAACTTCGCGCCAGGCTTCGACGGCTCGCTTTTATTATATAACACATTTAAAAGTTGCGAGCCGTCTGTAGATTGTTGCGTGCGTTTCAAGCTAGTCTTTTTCTTTACAAGTTATTAAAATTGTTATACATAAAGATAAAAAGTGGATGTCATAAAATACAAACGCGACATCCGTATTCTATTTTCAATTATATAGTTCTATTTGTATTTAAAAGTGAAGAAATTGGTGAAGTTTGTTGACAGAGTTTGTGTAAACTAATTCTAAACTATTGGTAGAGTAAGGTAAACTACAGGTTGGTTGAGTATATTTATATGTATATGGTATGATTTTATCATAATATAAGAGGAGGATATGCGTATGAATAAGCAGAGTTTTGGTGAGATGATTTCATCGCTGAGAAAAGATAGAGGTATGACACAGTTAGATTTAGCGAAGAAGATGGGAGTTACTGATAAGGCAGTTTCTAAGTGGGAAAGAGATTTGTCGTTTCCTGATATAAATTCTATTCCAAAGTTAGCAGAGATTTTTGATGTTTCTGTGGATGAGTTAATGCAAGTAAAGTCAGATGTTAATGTTGGAGAAGAGGAAGTTGTAAAGGAAAGTAAGTTTGAAGAGGTTATGGATGTAGCGCCAAAAGGAATTGGGCTTGCTATGGGAATTGCAGTAACGGTTTTGGCTGTATTAGGAGAGTTGGAAACAAATACTGCATTTATTATGTTGGGAATAGGATTGGCGAGTGTATCAATTTCTTTGCTGAAAAATAAGTAGTAAAATAACTTGCTTATATATTTTTTTTACTAACAATTTTATTTTTATTAAGTTTAATAATGGATAAAGGAAAAGACTAGTTTAAATTTAAGCGACAATTCCACAAGCGCCTCGCATCTTATAAATGTGTTACATAAAAGGGCGAGGCGCTGAGGACTGGAGCAAAATTTAACTAGTCTTTTTTTTTGTTATTCAGTTATTTCTTCTGCTTTATCTAGTTCCCAGTTCCAAGGTCTTTTCTTTATTAAACCGTCTGCATAAGGGATAAACATAGATATTAGTGTAAATACCGCTAGAAGCTGCTGATACCATAAGAATGGGAATAGTTCAAGTGGGCTAACTGCACCTGCTGTTAAGCTTCCTGCAAGTAATATCTGTGCTCCATAAGGGATGAATCCCTGGAATATACAAGTCCATATATCTAGTAGAGAAGCAGATTTTCTTGGATCTACTTTGTATTTTCTACTAAGTTCTTTAGCTATTGGCCCAGTTATTATTATCGCAACTGTGTTGTTTGCAACTGCCATGTCAGCAGCTGCAGCTATTGCAGATATACCAATCTGAGCTGATTTTTCACTTTTAACAACAGACTGAATTTTTTCTAATATCCACTGAAGTCCACCATGCTGAGTAACCATGTGGGCAAGACCGCCAGTAAACATTGAAAGTAAGAATATTTCGTTCATTCCTGTAAATCCAGCGTATATGTTCTGTGCAAATGTAAGAGGAGTTAAATCTCCATAAGCTATACCAACTATACCGGCTACAACTGTTCCAACACCTAGAGTAAGGAATACGTTGAATCCTGATACAGCAAGTCCTAAAACTAGTATATAAGGTATAACTTTGACTATGTTGTAATCTAGCTTCTGTATAGGAACTATAGTTTCTGGTTTACCAAATATTATTAAAAGTACAAATGTAAGAATTGCTGCAGGTAAGGCTATGTAGAAGTTTACCTTAAATTTGTCTTTTAGTTCGCACTTCTGAGTTCTAGTTGCGGCGATTGTTGTATCTGAGATTACAGATAAGTTATCACCAAACATTGCACCACCTATGATTGCAGCAACTATAAGCGTCATATTTAATCCAGCTTTTTCTGCTGTTGCAATTGCTATTGGAGCAACTGTACTTATTGTTCCCATAGAAGTTCCTGTTGCTACAGATATAAAAGCCGCGATGACGAACAGACCAGCAGTTATATACTGAGCTGGGATAAATGATAGTCCAAGGTTGACAGTAGAATCAACGCCTCCCATTGATTTTGCAACTGTTGCAAATGCGCCTGCAAATAAGTATATAAAGCACATTATAAGGATGTTCTCATTTCCGCATCCTTTTGCAAACTGAGAGAATTTTTCTTCTATACTTCCTTTAAATATAATGAATGCTACAACAACACCGACAATTATCGCAACTGGTGCTGGTAGCTGGTAAAATGCCATCTCTGTTCCTGATGTTTCTAATATGATACCTACGCCAAGATATAATAATATAAATACAGCGAAAGGAATAAGGGCTTTACCACTGGGTTTGATTTTTTCGTTTTGATCCATTTTTACCTCCTTTAATTTTTATAAAAAAATATATATGCATATTTTGAATTTTATTTCAAAATGATTTTTTCTAAAATAAAACTACATATATTAATTTAATTATACACTAGTATTATAAATCTTTTCAATATAAATCTTAAGTTAATAAAGATATGAGAAAAAAATATCTATAAAAGATAAAAAAGTTAAGCAAGATTTTTATACTGATAAATAAATTTTTGCTAAAAAAAATTAACGATAATTATGTTTGGATAATAGTTGTTTCTGAAATTGCTGAGGAAACACAATGGAAGGAATAGAGTACTATCAGGTACTCTATTTTTTATGCAAAAAACGAAAAAAATTATCGTTTCGCTGAGATTTATTGACTGAATATTCATCAAATGATAATATAAATTACATAATAATGATTATCAAACAGAAAGTTAATGAGAAAAATAAAAATATAAAAATTTTAGGAGGAAAAGATTATGAGTATTTTAGTTGTAGGCGGACACGAAAGAATGGAGAAAGATTATCTTGAAATGGGTAAAAAGTTAGGCTTTAAAACAAAAGTCTGTACCAAAAAGGCAAATAAGTTGGCAAGTTCAATAGGTAATCCTGATGCTGTTGTAATATTAACTTCTACGGTATCACACAAGATATGCAATATAGTTGAGATGAAAGCAAAGAAACAGAGTATACCTATATTTAGAAAAAAGAGCAGCAGCAAGAGTGCGTTTACAGAATGTCTTGAAGAAATAAACAAAGAGCTTAAAGCATAAAAAATATTAGTAAAAAAATACAAAACACGATAACATATTTTTTGTTAAATAAAGTATAGTAAATAAAGTGGAGGCTACAAATTAGCCTCTATTTTATTGTTTAGAAAAATAAAAGTTATAGAAATTGTATAATTCTATTGAAAATATGACATTATAAAAATAGATATGTATAAACTGATAATCCTTAGATAACAATATTTTTATAAAAAGAGGTGCTAAAAATGGATGAAATGACAAAAGCTCGCTTAACTAAAGAAAGATTTGAAATGTTAAAAGAAAAGGCATATGAAGTATGTTCAACACTTAGACCATATGAATGGTATTATGATGGTTGTCCATACGATAGAAGTGGAAATGTTAGAAAAATGACACTTGAAGAATTTACAGAAATATCTTACTATGAAAATCCCTTAGAAGAAATATACACGAATGTTTCTGTTGCAACATTTATGTCTGGATATGGACTTAGATGGATGACTTTCGGTGAATATATTAAGAAAGAAGTTGAAGATGAATTTAACAATAAATATATGGATAAATTCTATGATTTTGATAAAGGAGAGTATTATTCTGACGAGCATGAAATAGCGGAAATAGAGGTAGAAGGTAATTCTGAAGAAATGTTTGATTCCTTTATTATAAAAAATAAAGATACATATATTCAATTAATAAAAAATAATTTTTAGAAAATGCTGATGAATAAGCGAAAAAATTAGTGTAGATAATTAATATTATGTATAATAATTTATAGGAATTAACATAAAACCAGTTAAATATAAAAATAATACCACTTACTTTAAATATATTGATTACACTTAAAAAGATAGTATAATAAAAATAAGAAAATAAATAATTGTTAATAATAAGCTATTAATAAGAAAGAAGGTAATACTATGGGACTTTTTAAGAAAAGTATAATATTAGACATAGAAGATCCAACTAAACCTCGGAACTTAGTTGAAACGATAAAAGCAGTCGAAAAATACTGTGAAGAAAATCATCAAACTTGCAAATTTATATCAGACAATGAAGTTGAGATAGACGGTGTATTATATGAAGTTGCCGAGCCAGAAGGAACTATTATGAGAGGAAATTACTTTGTAAAAATAAAAGAAAAGTAATATAAAATATCAAACTAAAAGGAGTGGTATTATGAAAAAAGAGTACACAGTTTTAAGCAATGGAGTAAAAATGCCAAACCTAGCATTTGGAACATTTAAAGTAAATGAGGGCGACGATGTTCAGATAATATTAGATGCTATAAATGTTGGATATAGACATTTTGATACAGCTGCTTTTTACAATACAGAGGAAGCTTTGGGAAAAGCCATTAAAAAATCTGGAATTCCTAGAGAAGAGTTTTTCGTAACTACAAAAGTTTGGAAAACTTGTATGGGATATGAAGGAGCTAAGAAGTCATTTGAAGAGTCATTAGAAAAATTAGATATGGACTATGTTGACTTGCTACTTATACATTGGCCAAGACCTGACGCTGAATCAGATTGGAAAAAGCTAGATATTGAAACATGGAAGGCTTTTGAGAAGATATATAAAGAAGGAAAAACAAAAGCTATAGGTGTGAGCAATTTCTTAAATAACCATATGCAGAATATATTAGATAATTGTGAAGTTGTTCCAATGGTCAATCAGATAGAATTCCATCCAGGATATATCCAAAAAGATGTTGTTGACTTTGATAAAAAGCATGGAATAGTAGTTGAAGCTTGGAGTCCTCTTGGAAGAGAAAGAGTATTCAAAGATAAACTTTTAAACAAACTTGCTGAAAAATATGGAAAGTCTGTTGCACAGATTTGTTTAGCGTTTGCGCTTCAGATGGATGTAGTTCCTCTACCAAAATCTTCATCTGTTGAGAGAATGAAACAGAATATGGATATAGATTTTGAACTTGAAAAAGAAGATTTTGAAAAAATACTCAATATGGAAGAAACAGGATGGTCTGGATTAGATCCTGATAAATTTTAATAAAGTTACAAATAATAAATATAGATTGTAAATATATTTATAGGAAAAGAAAGCTATCGAAAATAAAAATCGGTAGCTTTTTATTATGTAATTTATTGAAAAAATAATAGGTTTACATATAATTAAAAATGAATTTTCTAAAATAAAGTTTGCATTTTAACAATCATTTTTCTAAAAATTTATAAAATAAATGTTGAAATAAGCCTATTTAATTTGAAGTTAAAATGAATATAAATTATAAAATGAATTTAATACATATAAAAAAATCAAAATCCTTGAATATACTTGTTAAAATGGTAAACTATTAATGTGATAATTAAAAATATATTTGGGAGGAACTATTTATGAGAACTTTAAGACCAGAATTGGTCCATTCGATGAAGGGTTACTCAGCAAAGTCATTTACTAAAGACTTAACCGCTGGTATTATAGTAGCAATCATTGCACTTCCTTTATCGATAGCTCTTGCACTTGCGTCGGGTGTAAGACCTGAACAGGGGATTTATACGGCGATAATAGCGGGATTTTTAATTTCTGCACTAGGTGGTAGTAAAGTCCAGATAGCAGGACCTACTGCAGCATTTGCATCAATAGTAGCAGGGATAGTTGCCACAGACGGAATGGACGGACTAGTAGTAGCGACAATACTTGCAGGGATATTCCTTATACTTATGGGAATATTTAAAATGGGAAATCTAATCAAATTCATACCTTACACAATCACTACAGGATTCACTTCAGGAATAGCTGTAACTATATTTATCGGACAGGTAAAAGACTTTTTAGGTCTTACATTCGAAAATTCACCAATAGAAACAATTGAAAAAGTAACTGAAATTTTTAGAAGCATATCAACAATAAACACTACTGCTCTTTTAGTAGGAGTTATTTCATTAGCAATACTTATTATATGGCCTCATATATCTAAAAAAATTCCAGGATCACTTATAGCAGTTTTAGTAAGTGCTGCATTAGTAAAAGTAATGGATTTAAATGTTAATACAATCGGTGATTTATACACAATTTCATCATCACTACCTCATTTTACAATGCCTACAGTTACATACGATACAGTTAGAAACGTGTTACCAGATGCGTTCACAATAGCAGTACTTGCTGCAATAGAATCACTTTTATCTTGTGTTGTTGCAGACGGTATGATTGGTAGTAGACACAACTCTAATATGGAACTTGTTGCACAGGGAATCGGAAATACAGCATCTGCTTTATTTGGTGGGATACCTGCAACAGGAGCAATAGCAAGAACTGCAGCAAATATCAAAAATGGAGGACGTTCTCCAATAGCTGGTATGGTTCACGCAATTGTACTTCTTATAACTCTACTATTATTAATGCCTTATGCTGCATTAATACCAATGCCTTGTATAGCAGCGATACTATTTATGGTTGCGTACAACATGAGTGAGTGGAGAGAGTTTGTAGATGTAATAAAAGAATCTCCAAAGAGCGATATAATGGTTCTTGTTGCTACATTTACATTAACAGTTGTATTTGACCTAGTTATAGCGATAGGATTTGGTTTAGTGCTTGCTTCTGTACTATTTATGAGACGTATGGCAGATGTTACAGACGTTTACGGATGGAAATATATTGAAGAAGAAGACGAAAACTACGATGAAGATTCAGATACTGGAAACATATCACTAAGATACGTTCCAAAAGATGTACTAGTATTTGAAATAACAGGACCGATGTTCTTTGGAGCTGCAGATAAGATAAATAATGTAATATTTGATAAAACTAAGAAGGCGATAATTCTTAGAATGAGAAGTGTTCCTGCGATGGATACGACTTCACTTAATAAATTGAGAGAACTTCATGCAAAATGTAAGAAATACAATGTTGTGCTTATATTCTCTCATGTAAATGATCAGCCACTTCAGTTTATGGAAAAATCAGGATTTATAGATGACATAGGAAGAGAAAATGTATGTCCTTCTATAGATACTGCATTAGAGAGAGCTGAAAGTATATAGAGAATATATAAAAATATAGAGAATATGTAAAAATATAAATAAATATAAATGGAAAAGTGTCATACTTTACTTGATTAGTAAAAGGTGGCACTTTTTTTATACTTATTTTGCTCAAAAGAAAAATGAGTTATTATTGCTAAAAAAACTATTCAATAA
>Oklahoma_p2__coassemble_1464_pt1 | contig 14171 bp, 14 predicted proteins | sample Oklahoma_p2__metabat2_high_PE_021 | metagenome-assembled genome bin Oklahoma_p2
GAAGCCTGGAGAAGATTTTGTCTATATACTCTTTGCTGCTCTTAAAATAGATATTTGGTAAATTTTGATTTAATTCCAGCAGAAATGCCAGATTTTTTTCCCATATATTTTTTTAGCCAATTTGTCTATGTTAAAACTCTCCATATATTTGTCCACACTGTCTGGACAGAATGCGTAAAATTCTTCTGTAAACCTAATTTTTTCCTCATCATCAACAGGTTTTTCAACTATATATTCAAGAGTGTTATGACTTATTGCAAAAGGAATTGCTCCGTATTTTTCAAACCAATACTTAGAAATAGACATAATATCCTCATTTCCTGGGCAATCATTCCAACCGCCAAATGGAATATATGCAAATATTTCCCAAGGATTTTCCACAGGAATTTCTGCAATTAAGATTTCTCCCTGCTTTTCCATTTCCTCTTCAAAATCTAAATCATCCATATCTGCAGTTGGATCATCTTCTACCTCAAGCTCGTCCTTTTCAAGCTCATATCCACCAAAATACTCTCTATTATTCTCAATCATCTCGTCTAATAGCTCTTTTCCAGCAGAAAAGTCCTTAGAAATCATATTTTTTCTATATCTTTCTATCACTTCACTGGTTTCAAAGTCTATTATACCATTCTTGAAAAACTCGTCTCTTTTTTTATTCTCTCTAATCCCCAAGTCCATTATACTTTCAGAGTCGTCGTCGCTGTCTATAACTGCATTCATAATAACAGCATCTAGTAAATTATCGCTTATATCCACAATAATAGGGATAAAACTACCATCTTTTGACCTTTGAAGCGACTCAAGATATCCACATATGATATCGTTATCCTCAGAGTTTAGTGGATAATATTTGCAGTCGCAGTTTAAAAAGCTCTTCATTATCTTTGCTTGCTTAGACATTTCTTGCACTATTGGAGTTTCTTTTTCTGCGTTATCTATCTCATTTGGTATATTTTCTATGCAGTTTTTTTCATTTTCAATTAGTTCTTTTAATTTATTTATCAACATAAAAGCCTCCTAAAAAGGTCTTATTTTTTATAATTATCCAATTAAAAGTATATACTTCATAGATTATTTTTTCAAGAAAGTCGTATTTTTAGCATAGTATAAGGTAAATAATCAAAATATTGATAAGTTAATTTTTATCCAAAATTTTTAATGCAGCTAAAGACATAATTTTAGATATCAACAATATAGAATTTTCATCCAACTCAAATTTATCACTATGTATTGGATGATCATTTTCTCCTTTTCCAATTCCAACAAAGAAATAGCATGATGGTACAAGTTCAGAAACCTTACAAAAATCATCTCCTCCCATAAATAATGGTGGCTTCACTGCTATTTCTTCATCTAATTCAGATACAGCATCACTTACTATTTTAGAAATATACTCGTCATTTTTTACAGATTCTATATAAATTCTATAATCATATTCATAATCTGCGCCATATATACTACAAATATTTTTTACAATACTTTCAATAACAGCTCCTATTTTCTTATTATCAGATTCGTATTGAGTCCTTATATTTCCCTTAATTTCAGCTTCTTTTGGAATAATATTCCATCTATCTAAATCACCTGCATTCATATAAGTAATAGAAATAACAGATGCTCTATCAGGCTCTATATAACTTCTTTGAATGCCTTGTATAGCTGAGTATATCTGATTAAGAATCATTATTGGATCTATACATTTTGATGGCTCTGATGAATGACCTTGCTTGCCTATTACCTTTATTGAAAATCCGCCTGGAACCCCTGTTGTTTCACCAATATTTATCCCTATTTTCCCAGATTTCAACTTTGTAAATACATGAGCTGCTATAGCTACATCAACATTTGAACTTTTACTATCATTCATATCCTTTAAAAGAATCCCTTTATCCACTAATTTCTGAGCATTTAATCCACTTGCATCTTCTTCACAAGGTTGAAATACTAATCTAACTCTTCCAGAAAAATTATTTTCTAATTTTTTTAAAATATAACCTGCGCCCAACATTCCTGATGTATGTGCATCATGACCACATGCATGCATTCTATTTTCTATTGTAGACTTATATTCTATTTCCGTTTTTTCATTTATGCATAGTGCATCCATATCAGCTCTAAGAAGAATCATTTTTTCATTATTTTCTTCTTTTTTTCCAAAAATTTCTGCTATTATACCTTGATTTTCTATAAGCTCATACTTAATATCCCATTTATCTAAATACTTACAAACCAAATCTCTTGTCTTTGAAATTTCACATCCAAGTTCTGGATTTTTATGAATAGTTCTTCTTATTTCAATTAAAGTTTCTTCAATTTCAGACGCTAAATTATTTATTTGATATTTTTCCAAATTAAAAACTCCTTTCAAAAAATAAAAGATGGCTATTACACCATCTTTTACATATCCAATACTCTATCCTATATATCCTTCATTTTTAAAAACTTTTTCTATCCTATTTAATATTGATATAAGTTTTTCTCTCTGACAAGCTATATTAATTCTTCTGAATTGATTATATCCCGTTCCAAACTCAGAACCATTACTTAATATAAGCTTACATTTTTCTTTCCATAAAATTTCAAGTTCTTCATCAGAAAGATTTAATCCACTACAATCTACCCACATAAGATATGTAGAATCTCCCTTTGCAACGCTAAGTCCTGTTAATCTATCATTTATAAACTGTTCAAAGATTTGTCTATTCTCAGCTATATATGATTTAACCTCTTTAAACCATTCTTCACTTTCCATATAAGCGCCAACTGTAGCTGCTTCAACAAAATCATGACAGAATGGATACTTCATTTTTGACATATATTCGTTGAATTTTTCTCTCATATCTTTATTTTTTATAATTATAGATGCGGCCCGCGTTCCTGATATATTAAATGTTTTTCCCGGAGATATTATAGTAAAAGTATCTATCCCCATTCTTTCAGATATTTTTGCTGTCATTATATGATTTTTTCCATTAAATATAAAATCATAATGTACCTCATCTGAAATAATATATAAATTATGTTTTTTACTAAAACCACATAATTCTTCAAGTTCTTTTTCAGACCAAACAGTTCCTGTAGGGTTTTGTGGATTACATATTAAAATAGCCTTTGTTTTTGGTGTTATAAGTTTTTCCATATTTTCAAAATCTAGTGTATATTTACCATTATTATTTTTTAATGGACTTTCTATTACTTTTCTACCACAACCTTCTATAGTTGTAAAGAATCCACCATATACTGGCGAGTTTATTAATATTTCATCTCCTGGTTCAGTAAATCTTTGGATAAATACACTCATTGCAACTGTTGCATCTGCACAACAAACTATATCCTCATTATTTACTTTGTACGAATGTCTCTTCTCTAACCAATATGAAACAGAATCGTAGTACTCATCTGATAAAACCTCGTATCCCATTACACCTTCTTCAATTCTATTCTGTAATCTTTTTAAAACTGCTAGAGGTGATTTGAATTCCATATCGGCTACCCACATAGGATAAATCTCCTCATCTATAGAGCTTTCTTTTAAATCTTTCCATTTATATGAGTTTGTTCTATTTCTGTGGTTATCTTTATCAAAGTTTAAACCTTCATCTAAAATATTTTTATCTGTATCTTTTTCTACAATATCAGAATCAACATTTTTATTTATAAATCTTTTAGTTCTTTCCTCTTTTGGATTATTGAAAAATTCTTTTGCTGGTGCTTTTTCAACTATATATCCATTTTCCATGAATATAACCTCATCAGCAACTTCTTTAGCAAATTTCATTTCATGAGTAACTATAAGCATAGTTGTATGTTGCTTTGCTAGATTTTTTATAACATCTAAAACTTCTCCAACTAATTCTGGATCTAAAGCAGATGTAGGTTCATCAAAAAGTATTATATCTGAGTTAACACCCATAGCTCTAGCAATACCTACCCTTTGCTTTTCTCCACCCGAAAGAGTCTCTGGATATGCAGATTCTTTGTGTAACATACCAACTTTTTCTAATTGTTCTTTTGCTATTTTTATAGCTTCATTTTTATCTACCTTTTTAACCACTATAAGTGGTTCCATTACATTTTCAATAACTGTTTTATTTCTGTATAGATTGGAATTTTGGAATACCATAGCTGTTCTTGTTCTAAGCATCTGTATATCATCTTTTGTTAAATTAGAGAAATCTACTTCCTTATCTGCTATCTTTACAAAACCTGAGTCAGCTCTCTCTAAAACATTTAAACATCTTAAAAGAGTTGATTTACCTGTACCAGATGGTCCAATTATAGCTATAACTTTTCCTTTTTCTATATTTAAATCAATTCCCTTTAATACTTCTCTATCACCGAATTTTTTACGTAAATTTTTTATTTCTATCATTTATGACATCTCCTTATTTACTATCTTACATAAGCAGATCCTATTTTCTTTTCTAGCATCTTCTGAATTTTTCCTAATACAATCGCTAAAATCCAATAAAATGCTGCTGCTATTATATATGTTTCAAAAGTTTTATAAGATGTGGCCGCTGCTAACCGAGCCTCTCCCATAATATCCCGTATACCTATAGTCATACCTAATGAAGACATTTTAATTATATCTAAACATGAACTAGCTATTGGTGGTATTGCAGATACAGCTGCCTGAGGTAGAATTATTCTAAACATCATCTGTTTATGAGTCATACCAAATCCTAAACAAGCCTCATACTGACCTTTATCTACACTATCTATAGCCCCTCTTATGATCTCAGATATATACGCTGAACTATTTAAAGCCAAACATATAATTAATGCCCGCGGCTTAGGGCAGGCTTTCATAAAATCAAATACCATCGGTAATCCGTAGAAGAATAAGAATAGCTGTATTAGTAAAGGAGTTCCTCTATAATACGATACATAAATTCTTGCTAATGTATCTAATACTTTTATTTTAAAATGTTGGACAAATGCTAATAGTGTTCCTAAAATTATACTTATAATAAACGCAGCTATTGAAACTAATATTGTTACTTTTATACCCTGTATAAGCAGGGGCACAAGCTCCTGCATATACGGGATAAATATTTCATTTAAATATGTCATTTCTATTATTTACTTTCTGTAGAAATATCATATCCAACCCATTTTTCTGATATTTCTTTAAGTGTTCCATCTTCTTTTATTTCTTTTAAGAATTCCTTTAATCCGTTTAATAATTTTTCATTCTTTTTGTCAACTGCCATACATCCTACTGAACTTTCAAATGGATCTAAAACTTTACATTTTGCACCACTTTTTTCTATAGCCATATAAGCCTGTACATTCTGAGCTAAGAATCCGTCTATTCTTCCGTATTCAACGTCATCTAACATATTTTCTAAAGTAGCTGAAGTATATACTTCAAACTGAGGTTTTTCTGCTGAATCTTTGTACATATCTTCAACTTTTTTCTGCATTTCATTTCCAGCACCAGTACCTATTTTTTTACCAGCTAAATCTTTTACACTTTTTATTTCATTGTTATCTTCTGCTACAACAACAACTGATCCGTAGTAAGTTTCTGGCTCAGTAAATGCAAACACTTCTTCTCTTTCTGGAGTTGGAGTAAGCTGAGCTGATACTACATCAGCTTTACCAGACTGAACTAATCCTAGTAATCCACTGAAATCTGCTTCTTCGTATTTAACTTTTATTCCTGATCTTTTTTCAAATTCTGCTAATAAATCTGCATCATATCCAACCATTTTATCTCCATCTTTATACATAAATGGTTCATATCCTGGTGATACAGCTACTGTTAAAGTATCCATATCTAATCCATATTTTCCTGCTTCTGTTGATTCTGCACTTTCTTTTTTTCCACATCCTGTCATCATTCCTAGTGCTAAAACAGAACTAAGTAATAGTGTTGCTAGTTTTTTTCCGTAACCTTTCATAACTTTTTTCTCCTCTTCATCTTAAATTATTTTTTGTTTCCTTAGGAAACAATTTTTCCTATTTAATTCTATCACCTAGGAGTTATTTTAACAAATCGTTATTTTCTATCTACCAAAGTGTATTCATCTATATACAACTTTATTGTCTTGTAAGCTTTCCTTAATTTATGTTATTATAGTATGAGTTTTAAATTATTTTTAGGAGTTTGATTTATTATGAAATTTAATAATTTAGAAAATATGGTAGATTCATTAGGTCTAATAGATGAACTTGCTCTTTTATACTATGATTATATGAAAAAAGAAAAAATATATTTAGATAAGTATCCACTAAATATGATTGAGATACATTTCCTGACTACAATCTATGAAAGTCCTGGAATTCTTATATCTGAGTTTGCCAGAAAGTGGGACAGAACTCTAAGCTCTATATCTAAAAGCGTAAGCAAGCTTGAAAAAAAAGGCTATTTAGAAAAAAGAAAACTACCTGGTAATAACAAAAATATTCATTTATATTTAACAGATATAGGAAATAAACTTGCAGAAGAACATAAAAAATTCGACTTTGAAGGTCATTCAAAAATGCTTTCTGCATTGCTAAAAGAACATACAGAGGAGGAACTAAACTCTTTTTTCGGAGTATTAGATTCTGTAACAAAATACTTAAGTAAGTAAAAAAGAGATAATCGTTTAATTATATAAACGATTATCTTTTTTTATAAATTTTATTTTTCTTTGCTGAACTAATATACATCGGAATTGCTGCAATCTGAGCCACAACAGACACAACGACCATAACAAGCACACTCACATCGTAAAGCACTCCAAGAAGCCAGCTTCCTAAAAACCAAAATATCCCAAAAGAACACTCAAAAATCCCATATCCAGTAGCTCTACTGCTCTTTGGCACCATTGTGGTCACTGCAGCCTTTAAAATAGACTCCTGTGCACCCATTCCTATTCCCCAAAGAACTACTCCAAATATAACCATTGGTACAGATTTTCCTAAAAATACAAACGCAGAAAATGGAGCTGATATAATTGTAGACAATACCAGCACTTTTACTCCTTTTTTGTCGTACATATAGCCAAAAACGAGTGCCGCAACTGCATCAACAAGCATTGCACCTGCGTAAAGAAGTGGAATTGTTCCGCTATTGATAATTGAAGAAGTCTCAGCAAGACCTCCAGCAATAGATGTAAAATTCCTTGAAATATGCATAATTACAAGTGAATAATCAATAAACCCAAAAGCGAATAAACTTATCCCCATTATGTAATACTTAAATGATTTCTTCATTTCAAATGGCACAAATTCTTTAGCTTCTGGTTCAAAATTCTCTGGATTAGGGAATTTTTTTCTAGTGATTAAAAGCATGATAATCGTAATCGCACCAGGTATCGCAAGTACCGCAAAACAAGTCGAATATATCTCAAATGTTGTCCCTGTAGTTTTAAAAAGCATCACCAAATAAAGAAGAACTGGCCCTAAAAAAGCTCCTATTTGATCTAGCATCTCCTGAATTCCAAAGCTCTTTCCAACACCTTCTTGTGATGCTGCAAACGACATAATTGTGTCCTTTGCTGGTTTTTTAATTGCCTTACCCATTCTCTGTATGATGAGTAAAATCGCAGCTGCAATCCATCCATTTTCGCCGACCAAAGCAAGTGCAGGCACAGCAAGAACATCTATAACATATCCAAAAATAGTCATAAACCAGTAGTTTTTTCTCTTGTCCGCAATCCTACCAAAAACATATCTCATCGAATATCCTATAAGCTCTCCAAGTCCAGATACAAACCCAATCGCACCCGCTGAAGCTCCAAGTATCGTGAAGTACGCACCTCTTATACTCGATGCACCCTCGTGCGTCATATCAGAAAACAAGCTCACTATCCCAAAGAAAATTATGAACAGCATCGCCTGAGAAATTTTCTTTTTATTTTTATTATTCTCCATATCATTCACCTCAAAAATTATTTATAATTTCAAATAAATTAATACTCAAATAGATTATAACTCTTTACAATGTCTATATTGTTAAATATGCTCAAAATTTTAGCAACTATAATATATATGTATCAATTTAATTTTATTTTTCTTGCATTTTATAAATCAATAAAAAAATAGGCTAAAGTTGTATATTTCAACAACTCTAGCCTATAAAATATTATCTATTTGAAAACTTTCTTCTATAATATATTTCTATACTACTTTTATATCGCTCTATTTTTCTTCTTCATCTTTTGGTGGGAAAAATCTCTTTTTAAAGTAGAAATCAGCTCCATAAATAGCAGCAACTGGGTTATGTCCTGTCACTCTGTCTTTTGTCACACCAGTTGTAACCAATGCATCAGAGTATTTGTAGAATAAGCTATCGTGACCTACACATAGCCCCATCACTATGTTTAGCTCAGTTCCAGCTTCGTTTAAAAGCTTAGCCTGAAGAATTGGGTTGCACATATTTTCACCGATTTCGTTGCATCTCTCTGGGATACCAACGTCAACCTTCTTCTGAGTACCAACCTTACAAGCCACACCGTAAACTTCAAATCCGTTGTATCTTAGGATTGAAGCAAGTTTTCTACTTTCACTGATTAAACCAACACAAGTAGCTATTCCAAGCTTTTTCATTCCCATTTTTCTAGCATAAGCCATTATTTCCTCAACTCTAGTATACCGACAATAATGGTCGTGTTCAACCTCACCAGCAGCTATCATTGAGCGACGGTTTTCGTCCTCTTTGTAAAGTTCCATTGCTTCGTTTAACACATCTTCATCCATATTTGTTGTTAAGCAAAAGTCTGGATATTCTTTATCCTCTTTGTTGCAATTAGTGACAAAACAGTCTATACAAGTTAATTCTTTCTTTTCCATATAAAATCCCCCCTAAAAAATTTTGACTTACTTTGTAATATTATCCCTATTTATAAGTATTATCCGTTTGTTTTATTTTTCCTCTTTTTTAGCTTATAATAGCGTAATTTTTCTCAAAAATCTTATTTACTAAGATAAAATCTGCATTTATACTATATTTTGTGAGATTATTTTTAGAAAGGAATTAGATTATGGCAAAACCTTTAAATAGAAAAGCTTCCGAGGTGCTACTTGGCTCTGTCATCATCGCAAGGGCAACGTCGTTTCTGTTTTTAAAGCTTCTTTTGGAAAATATGGGACAGTTCACTCTTTTAGGAATTAGGTCGATGATTGCATTTGCAGTGCTTGTAGTAATCGGATTTAAAACACTTAAAAAGACAGATAAAAATGATTTATTCTATGGATTTTTGGTTGGAGCATCGTTTTTCGTCGTTATGTTCTTAGAATTAACAGGACTTAAATACACTACCTCAGTTTCGATAGCATTTGAGGAAAATACAGCAATTATAATAGTTCCGATTATTTTAGCAATTATGACTAGAAAATTTCCAGATAAGAAAACAATTCTGATGTTCTTTATGTGCGGAATAGGTATAGTTTTACTCAACTTCAAACCTGAAGGATTTGAGTTCAACTTTGGCGATTTGCTTGGAATAATGACAGCTTTGACTTATGCAGGTACAATTATCTTGACTTCTAAAGTTGCTGACAAGGCAGATCCGATAAGAGTTGGTATTTATCAGGTAGGTACGATGGGAATTCTTTCGCTGATTGCAGCATTTATATTTGAAACTCCTGCACTTCCTGCGACTGGAATTGAGTGGACTTATATGTTGTATCTGGCAATTATCTGTAGTGTGTTTGGGTTTACACTTCAACCTTATGCTCAGAGTGGGACTACTGCAGAGAGAGCAAGTGTGCTTTGTGCGTTAAACCCTATTACTGTCGCTGTTTTAGGAGCGTTGTTCTTGGGTGAGACCCTTACTGTTAAGGGGATTATTGGAGCAGTTTTGATTATTGCGAGCATCGTTGTTTAGGATAGGAACCAATTGGTTTAGTTACCAGTTGGTTCTTTTTTTGTGCAATAAAAAAGGAGATCGCAAAAACTATCTCCAAAATTTCTATTCAACTATTTCATATTCTCCCTCTAATGCATATGGCTCTAATAATGGTAGACTTGTATCTGAAGGCCAGAACATACTTGTAATCTTAACCTTAACTTCTTTGCCATTATAACTTGCTGCATCAGCGAAGTTGGCAAGTTTTATCATTTTAGCCTTGTCTGTGTGTGAACCAGTTCCGTCTCCACTCTCTGCAGTGACATCTGTTTCGCCGCCAAGTACTAATATCGCGAATTTTTCACTAGTATCTGCATATCCAGCATTAGGATCATCTATACCCTGTAGCTCTAACACCTCATTGTATGATAAGTATTTTAGTGTACCCTGGAACACAGTCTTATTATCTACAACTGCTCCTGTTTCTTTTGGTTGTTCAGTTTCTTCTTTAGGCTGAGACTCTGCACTTTCTTCTGGTTCTTTATTCAAGTCAAGTTTGCCTGCTTTAAGTTGTTCTAAAGCTGATAAATCATCGATTGCGTACCAAGTGATAATTTTGCCTTCTCCTTCAGTTTCTCTTTCTACTGCATCGCCTAACATATATTCTTGCAATGTTGTATTTTTAAGCTCAACTGTTCCATCTTCTTTTATATCTAAATTTATCCTTACAATCTCAAACTGACCGTTCATTCCACTGCCTTGCTCTAAGATTAATCCATCTTTTTTATTTGATGCAACTACATCGGCTCTAAATCCACCAGCACCAGCTACACCAATTTCTATATTTTTAGTTGGTGATAGTAGTTTGTTGTTTTCTTTGTCGTAGTAGAATACTTTAATATATTTAACACCAAATGACTCATCTGTCTTTCCAATAAGTAGCTCTGGTATATCATCATCATTCATATTTACAAAAGCATATTCGTACATATATGTCGCATTTTCGCTTCCGTAGCTATCAATTCCAAAATCAATCTCCTCGTGACCCTTAATCTGATCTTCATACAATGCAGCCACTTTTTCAAAAGGACTTTCATCCTTTTTCGTTGGTTCTTCGGCAGCCTTTTGACCACAGCCAACAAGCGCCAATGATGTCACAATTACCAATGCCAATAATGTTTTTAATTTTTTCATAAATATCCCTCTTTTCTAGTGAAATTTTAATTTGAAGCATTTAGTTTTTATTGGTTACTTTACCTACTCTTTTCACACTCCTCATATCTATGAATTATCATAAAAATCAGATAATTAATTATAACATTGATAAATTTATTTTTCAACAATACCCCACCAACTATAACTACTGAACATAGTTCATTTCATACACAAATACTATCAGATTTTATCAGCTTTATATTTTTAAAATTATATTCCTTTATAATATTAAGTTTAATATAATCCATTTAAACTATTTTTTTCATTTTTTATTTTTCTAACAATGTAGTATTTTCAATATTTCGAACATTTTGTTGACGTCAACAAAATGTTCAAAAAAACGCAAAAATTTACTTGTATTAAACTTTACTTATTTTTTATTTGATTATACATCTAACATCCATACATTTTAAAAATTTCTTTTCTTTAAATTTAGTATTTTCAAGACTTTGAACATTTTGCCGACGTCGGCAAAATGTTCAAAAAAACAATAAATTTCACTTACATTAGACTTTATTTTATTTAGATAATTTTATTTTTTATTATTAATCTAAAATCTATTATTATTCAAATCAACTGTAATATGAATATATTCAATTTTTTCTGCTTATCCTTTACTATGTTCTTATTTTATACAAGTATTTACATTCAATAAAAATATCCTCTTTAATCTTCAACAACAATACAGTTAACTTTCTTAGAAACCGTAGTGCAAGCATCTAAAGCAATAATTCCATCCGCATAATACGTATCAAAGTTAGGCTTATTGTCAAACTCACCACCATCTCCCTCATACTTACTATGACCAAAAGAACAGTGCCAGTGCCCACAGACAACAGTCTTTCCATCGACCTTCGCACCATAATGTGCAGCTTCCATACCATTGATCCATCTCGCCTTTTCCCAAGACTTGATACTAGCATCTCTCCAATTTTCATCTATCTCATAACCTATTAACTTTGCCTTGTCGTACACCTGAGTGCAAGGAACCCAACCATGAACAAAAACATATCTCTCAGTCTCAAAATAGTCTACCATTCTAGGTATAATTGTCCTGATAGACTCATTTCTGATGAGCTTCCTAGCGACATCGTCAGGATTATAATAAATCTCGTCCATAGTAGAATTTGTAAGCTGACAAACTGTATCCAGTGTACCATTTGACGAATGATGCAGCTGAAAATAACTCCTATTGCTCCAACCATGTAAAAGCTCCATAAGCAAATCCTCATGATTTCCTCTAATAAGAATAACCTCATCCTTAGAAATCAAATTAAGAACAAACTCCTCTAGCTCCAAAGCCTCAGTTCCTCTATCAAACAAATCACCACAAACAACCAACTTATGTGGCTCCTTATCCTCAAAAAATCCCTTCTCCTCAAGAGCTGCTTTCATCTCACTAAAAAATCCATGCACATCAGAAACAACATAATATCTCATCACTAATCAAAACTCTCCTTTAACTCCCTTAATAATTCTGGTATATCTTCTTTTACAGTATCATACACTACCCCTAAATCAACACTTCCATAGTCATGAACTATCTTATTCCTCATACCTTTTATAGCTCTCCAAGGTATAAATGCATAATTTTGTTTAAATTCATCGGATAACTTATTGGCATTTTCTGATATCTGTATTAGCCTAAACATTACCGAATCTACAAGAATTTCATTTTCTTCAAGTTCATATTTATTTATATTTTCTGTATGCTTAACTACAAATTCTAAATCAGTTATAACTTTTTTTAAATAATATTCATTTCCCTTTTTATTATCCATAAATCTTTATCCCATCCTTTAATATTTCATTTATTAAATCTAGATTATTATTCAACTGTTCAAAATTAAGTAAATCAACCTTTTTATTTAACTCTTCTCTTAATTTTTCTATCAAATCATAGAATTTTAAACCTGAAATATTAGTCTTTACCATGAGATCTACATCACTATTATCATTTGCTGTTCCTTTAGCATAAGAGCCAAAAAGATAACAATACTCTATCTCCAAACCTTCAAATACTCTCGTACAAATTTCTCTAATTTGCTCTATACTCAAAACACCATGGCTCTCATCTATAACCCCATATTCTTCTAACTTTTGTAACATAAATGCATATTTAATAGAGCCAGATTTTGACTCATCATTTTCATAATTCTGATATGTTCGAAGTGGAATTCCAAGATATTCAGCACATTTAGCTTGAGTTAATTTTTTCTCTTTACGAAGATTTTTAAGTTTCAAATTTATCACCCCACAGTGATTTTACAACAAAAAAATAATATACGCAATAAAAATACGTAACTTTTGCGTGTTATTATATGATATAATACGCAATTATTGCATATTTTCATTTTTAATTTTACGCAATTATTGCATGTTTATTTATATAAAAATACACATCTACTTCTCATAAAGCTCAAATCTATACTTCTGCCCAGTAACATTATCCTCTCTCTCGGGATCTACCTCCTCTAAAAACATATCCACTGGTCTAACAAAAGTACCATACCCTCCGTACATCGCCTGGTACACAACCATCATCTCACCAGTTTCCGTATGCTGAGCAACATCCTTCACATAATAAAAATTCCCCTTAAAATGTCTATACAACCTATTAACCACAACTTCTCTCATAACCAAACTCCTTCCAAAAATATATACTAATTATATAATACCCTATTTCTCAAAAAACATACATCAAACCCCACCATCTATTACTACCTATTTCAAAAAAACATACACCAAACCCACTCCCCCATCTTCCAAAGAAATAATTCTTATAAACAAAATGCCTCATATTTTCTTTAGCATCTCCTTTTTTAGCTTTATATACAAGAAGCGAGTTAATGCAAAATTTTTCAAATGAGAGATAGCCTTTTGCTTTGGGTCATAGGATGCCTTCACTCGACAATCTGCAGACGTGTATTTTATTTTAAATAAACCTTTTTAATTACACACACGTCGAAGCCTGGAGAAGAAGGCACCTATGTCCTAAAGCTTAAAAAGGCCTATCATTAAAAATTTTGCATTACTCACACTTTTAAATAAACATAAAAAATACTGCCACAGAACACCTTTAAAAGGTGTTCTTGTGACAGTACCTTTAACTGACACCTAACGGTCGTCAGTTTTTTTGTATTCAAATTTAGCTCCACAATTAGGACAAAT
>Oklahoma_p2__coassemble_1602_pt1 | contig 13245 bp, 10 predicted proteins | sample Oklahoma_p2__metabat2_high_PE_021 | metagenome-assembled genome bin Oklahoma_p2
TAGTAGCTAGAGGAAATATACCACAAAATAAAAAATCACAAAATATTATAAGTAAGGAATCGATAGGAGAATATTTTATTAGTGTAAAAAATAGATACTCAATGATTAATCCTAGTGATATAAAATACTACTCTAAAGAGATGTTTAATACATATAATTAAAAAAGGATAATATGTATTATAATAATAAATAAAAATAAAGACAAGAGAAATAACTGCTTTATAGCGACAATTCTGCAAGCGCCCCATACCTATTGATTTACATAAATAGATGGGGCGTTGAAGCCTGGAGCACAGAGCAGTTATTCTCTTGTCCTTTTCTATTATATTTTATAATTCATTAATTGTATCTCTTATATCCGTATTACATATACGCTTTATAGGATAATAGACAGCCAAAATAGAAGCTCCTACCACAAACAAGAAAATAAACACAAGTGAAGTGACAGGTAGCGTCCATTTAGCATAGGCAAAATGAGAAGAAATCAAAAAGTCGTAAATAAACTTACTAATAGGTAACCCTATAACGCATCCAATAAAACATCCACATAATGAATATGTAAATGCTTCAGATGAAATCATTCTCACTATCTGCTTATTACTAACACCTATAGCACGCATAGAGCCATACTGATTCATTCTTGCACTGACACTCATCGAAATACTATTCATAATATTTAACACAGAAACCACTATGATAACTGCTAAAAATCCGTAGATAAATAGTTTAAAAGCAAAGAAAGTAGCTGATGTGTCTTGATCTCTCATGTCATTAAAAATATATCTATTATTTAAAATATTTTCTATTGATAAAATATCTTTTTCAGAAAATGCTCTTGAAGTTTTAATCATAACTAAAGAATAATCTGACATGCCTGTAAGATTTTTAAAAACTTTATCAGATGCGATAAATGTTATTTTTCCATCTGAAACTCCATCTTGAGAAAATGGGTTAAGTTTTAATCTACCAGCTATCTCAAAGTTTTTGCCATTAAGAAGTATTTTATCTCCAATATTTACATTATTTTTATCATCTGATATTGCAAGAACATAGTTACCTTTTGAAAATAACTTGGACAAATCACTGCCTTTTTCTAATAAATCGTCTTTTTCAAGACATTCTAGGTCGAAATTTCCGTATGATATTAAATCAGATTTATTATTTACATCTAGATTTTTTCCTAAATTTGTAGGAACATCAAAAACACTTCTACGAGCAAATACTTTTTGAACGCCGTTTATCTTTTCTAATTTTGATATTAAATTTCTATCCACCGAATTAGTTCCATCTTCACTCGATATAGATAAATTATATGAATTTGAAAATTGAGGAACTATATGCTCTACAAAATCTATCAAAACTGAAAATGATAAGAATAGAATAATGCTCAATGCAAAAGATCCAGACATAAGCCACATATTTTTCTTTCCAGATGTAGCATGATTAACCCCTAAAGCTGTTTCTATTTTTAAGAATCTACTATTAATAGATTTAGGTTTATTTTCTAAATTGGATGAATTTGTATTAACAGCGGTAATAGGGGAGATTTTGGATGCTTTTTTAGCAGGTGAGTTTGAAGAAATCAACACTGTCACAACTCCTAAAACAATCCCACTTATTATCCCGATATAGCTTATTTTAAACATTGGTATTGTAGAAAACTCAAATCCTACAAAATATTTTAATATCCCACATAGTATCCAAGTACACAATATTCCAAGAACTAAACCTATTGGAATACCTATCTTACACCAATTTAAAGCTTCTAATCTTACAAATGTTTTTATTTGCTTTTTACTCATTCCTATGCAGTTCATCATGCCAAAAAATTTTATTCTTCTTACAACGGTACTATTTATACTGCTTGAAATCATAAGTATACTAGCTAAAGAAACTAATATGAATAGGAAAATAGCTACAGAGAATAGATTTTGAACAGTTGAGCTATTTTGCAATAGATAATCCATACTAAAATTGGCATGAGTAGAAGCGAGATTTTCATATTCCATTCTTACACCCATTTCAGCCATGCTAAAAATAGCTGTAACTAAGAAAACAGAACAAGTAATACACATTATAGTAAGTCTATTTTCTCTTTTATGTATTTTAGAAGATATAGGTATTAAACTAAGATAACTTTTCATAATTAATACCTCCCAAAATCTGTAAGAACACCGTCAGATACTTCAATTATTCTATTTGCAGCTTGTGCAATTCCATTACTGTGAGTAATCATTATAATTGTCTGTTTGTATTTTTTAGCAGCATTTTTTAATAAAGTAATAACCTCGCTGCTATTTTTAGAATCCAAGTTTCCTGTTGGTTCATCGGCTAATATTAGAGCTGGTCTAGTTATTAAAGCTCTACCAATAGCAACTCTCTGTTGTTGTCCACCAGATAACTGACTAGGAAGATGATTTCTTCTTTCAGTCAAATTTAACACAGAAAGTATCTCTTCAAGATAGTCCATATCTGGCTTTTTATAATCCAATAAAATAGGGAAGATTATATTCTGTTCTACAGTTAGCTCTGGAATTAAATTGAAATTCTGAAAAACAAAACCTATATTCCTTCTTCTAAAGATAGTTAGTTTTTCGTTATCTATATTAAATATATCGTTTCCATCTATAAAGACCTTTCCAGATGTAGGAGTATCTATCCCTCCAAGTATATTTAAAAGAGTACTTTTACCAGATCCAGACTCTCCAACTATTGCTACAAACTCTCCTTTAGAAACGGAGAATGTAGCATCTTTTAAAGCTTCTACTTTTGTATCTCCAGCACCATAAGTTTTAGAGATTGATTTAACTTCTAATAAATCCATATTTATCAACACCTCTCTTTATTTGATACTGAAAGTTTAACATCTAAACATTACTCGGATATTACTTCAATCCTACAATTTTGTAGGAATTGAAAAATTAATAGTGAATTTAGTGTAGTGACCTAAGCTACTATCAACTTCAATAGTTCCATTATGTTCTTCAATTATAGATTTTGCAAGGGGTAGACCAAGTCCTATGCCTTGAGTATCTTTAGAAAATCTACTTCTATAAAATCTCTTGAATATGTGATGTAAATCTTCAGGGTGTATTCCACTTCCATTGTCATTTATAATAATTTGTATTATAGTTGGTAATTTTCTCCATTCAACATTGATACTGTTTCCGGATTTTGTATGGTCAAAGGAATTTTTTATAATATTTTCCAATGCCTCAATTATCCAAGATTTATCACATAATATTTCCATATCATCTCCAGTAAATGTTAGGGATTTATTCTCAGATTTAGCTCTATATGAGAAGTCATTTTCTATGGAGTACATTATGTCAGAAAGATTTTCTGGATTTTTTTCAAAAGCTAATGTACCAGCATCAAGTTTAGTTATTTTAAGCAAGTTTTGTACTAGGTTTTCTATTCTGTCTAATTCTTTTTCTGATAGATTTGAAAACTCTTGAATTGTATCAAGTCCATCTGCTTCACCTTGAATTATTCCGTTATAAATATTTAAACTAGCAATAGGGGTTTTTAGCTGATGAGATATATCAGAAATTGTATTCTTCAAAAATACTTTGGACTTTTCCTCATTTTTAACATTTGCATTTAATATTGATACTATTGAATTTATCTCATGAAATAATTTGTATATGCTGCCTTCATAATTGCAGTCTATTCTAGCGTCTTGGTTTCCATTTATATAAGATTGAATCTGTTTGGTTGCATTATTTATGATTTTATCTTGTTTTACAAAATATTTATAAATGATATATATCATAAGTAAGCCCATAATCAAATAATCAGCCATTATAAATAGATAAGTATTTGATTTAATACTAAATAATATAAAAATAGCAGTTACATTAAATACAATTAGAATGAAAATAAGTTTTTTAAAAAGAGATGATCTATCTCTGTCTGATAATATATTCATCATATTTTGTTTTTTATCCATAATTTAATCACCTACATTCCATTTATATCCCATTCTTCTTATGGTTACGATATTTGTAGGATTTGAAGGATCATCCTCAACTTTTTTTCTAAGTCTTCTTATATAGACAGTAAGTGTACTATTGTCTATATAATCGTTGTTTGAATCCCAAAGTTTGCCAAGTATTTGCTCTTGAGATAGGATAATATTTGGATTTTCCATAAATAAGCAAAGTAATTTATATTCTCCAGAAGTCAAATTTAAAGTTTCTCCATTTTTTGTAACCTCACCATTTAATAAATTTACAGAAATTCCATTTGAATTAAGTACGGTATTTTTCTGATTGAAGTCGTTGCTCCTACGAAGTATAGCATTAACTTTTGATAGGAAAACAGCTAATTTAAAGGGCTTAGTAATGTAATCATCGGCACCCATATCAAGTCCCATTATTATATCAGTTTCTTCATCTGCAGCTGTTAAAAAAATTATCGGTATTTTTGAATTAAGTCGTATTTTTTCACATAGCTGATAGCCAGAGCCATCAGGAAGAGAAATATCTAAAATTGCTAGGTCGTATTTATTGTTTTGCCATAATTTTTCAGCTTCATCTATAGTTCTAGCATTGTCAACTTCATATCCTTGTTTTTTAAGCGCAAAGGATAATCCACTAATAAGGCTTAAATCATCTTCAACAAAGAAAATTTTACTCATAAAAATTCCTCCTAAATATTTATTAATGATTTTATTATATACTTGAAAAAATTATTAAACAATAAAGCAGACTAAAAAGAAGGATTTTCTATAAACCTATAGAAAATTAACAACAAGGTGGTGATATTCATGAAAAAATATAACATAGATGAAAACACTGAAGAATTAAAATATAAAAGAGGAAGAAGCTTATTTGCGTTATCAATAGTGCTTGGATTTGTTGGAATTGTACTTTTAATAGTAGGGATTTTCGTTCAAAATACGAAATATGGCACACCTCTATCTGTTGTTGGAGCAATAGTCAGTATGACACTCGCATTCTTTTTAATGTATAAATCATATTCAGATATGATGGCATACGAAAGTTTGAAGATGGAGAGGGAATACGACAAGCACGAATTATATAAATTAAAATCTGTCTGCAAATATGAAGTGAAGTCAAAGCTTCTAGGGGCAGGATTTTATGAAGAAAATGGATACTTAAAAAAGAAGAAATTCTCATATTTAAAGGATTCTATAACATATTATTTCAGAATGGTAGATACTACCAAAGTTTTTGGAAGTGTTGAGAGATATATAAAAGAGTTTGAGCAGATGGAGAGAGAAGGGAATTCTTGCTTTTGTCTATTTGTTTATGTGGATCATATTACAGATGAAAATCTTGAAGATGCTAAGGAGCTTGGAAAGAGTGATATTGTTTATGAAACAGTGATAAATCCGTTTACCCAGGATGGTTATGTGATTGTGGTTGTAGATAGAAAGACCAATGAAGGGTATTTTTTAGATATTGGTAAAAAGCATAAATCATCACTTTATTCTCATGGATGCAAGTGGATAAAGAAGATTCTGGATAACTAGAATAGCGATATAACTATAAAGATACAATGTGAGGAAAAATTTATGAATAAAAATAATGAATTTAAAGAAAATGATTTAGTAGATGAAGCTAAAAAAGGAAAAAGACTATTTATAATAGCGATAATTTGCTTTTTAATAGCATTTGGATTTATACTTTGGGCTGCAATAGTTCAAGACAAGAATGTAAAAAATAGCGATATAATTGGAATAGTTGGATTTTTAGGATTTGGTGTAGCTTCTGTAATTATAATGATAAAAGCATTTCCTCTAATTCTATTGTATGAAAGCGATAGAGTATGGAATGAATACGACCAAAAGGAATTATATAAAATAAGCTCTGTAAATAGAAATACATTAGAAGAAAAATTAATAAATAAAAAATTTGAGCCGTATAACGGATACTATAAAAGAAAGAAATTTAGTTTTTTAAAGGACTCTATTACATATTATTTTAGATTTGTCGATACAAAAACAGTAAGTGGATGTGCAAAAAGAGAGATAAATGCATTTAAAAAAATTCATAAAAAAGAAAGAACAAGTTGTCTTTGTTTATTTGCGTGTTTAGATGGATTAACTGACAGAGATTTGCAAGATGTCAAGGATATTGGTAAAAAGTATATCGTACATGAAAATGTTTTAGATCCTCATCTGCGGGAAAATTATATAATTGTTGCAGTAGACAAAACTACAGGTGAAGGGTATTTTATGGATATAGGAAAGAAACATAGGATATCTATATATCATCATGGATGCAAAATGATAAAGAAAATTTTAAATTAAAAAAATTTGTTATATCTGAAGAAATTAACTATAATAGTAACGGGAGAAAAAATATATAGGAGGGATATAATGAGTTTATCAAATACAGAAGGATTAGAAACTAAAGAAGCCACCACAGTAGAAAAATCCAAAGAAAATAAAAATCTAATGACGGAGGGAAGTATTCTTAAAACGATACTAGTATTTTCCATTCCGTTAATACTTGGAAATCTGCTTCAGCAGATGTACAACACAGTCGATTCTATAATCGTTGGTAACTATGTAGGAAAGAATGCACTAGCAGCTGTAGGATCGAGTTCGTCTTTAATCTATCTATTAATTGCATTCAGCCAGGGAATTTCAGTAGGTTCTGGGGTAATTGTTTCACAGGCAATCGGTGCGAATAAGAAAAAGGATATTCAATTATCAATTCATACATCTATGGCAATATCAATTATATTAGGAGCCATATTATCAATTTTAGGATTTATTTTTACACCACAGATATTAAAAATGATGAATACTCCAGCGGAAGTTATGGTAGAGTCAGTAAAATATCTTAGATTATATTCATTAGGACTTATATTCAACGTTATTTACAATATGGAAGCAGGAATTTTAAATTCAGTAGGGAATTCAAAACGTTCACTACTATACTTAGGAATTGCTTCAGTAATCAATATTATATTCGATTTAATTTTCATAAGAACTTTAGGCTGGGGAGTGGAAGGAGCTGCAATAGCTACAAATATCAGCCAGGCAATAGCTTGTATTATAACACTAGGCTATTTAATGAGAGTAAACGCAAACTATAAGGTAACTCTTTCAAAGATAAAAATGCACAAAAGTGTTGCAAAAAGACTTATAAAAGTAGGACTTCCAACAGGGATACAAAATATGATGATATCACTTTCAAATGTGTTAATTCAGTCTAGTATAAATGTGTTTGGACCTATTGCAATGGCAGGGTTTGGAGCATATTTAAAAATAGATGGATTCAACATACTTCCAGTTTTAAGTTTCAGTATGGCAAGTACTACATTCACAGGTCAGAACTATGGAGCTAAGAAAGTTGAACGTGTTAAGAAGGGAATGTGGGTTGTTCTTGCAATGTGCGTTGTTTATACAATAATCACAGGTGCATTATTACTTGCATTTGCACATCAGGTTATACGGTTATTCTCTCAGGATCCAGATGTAATAGAAGCAGGAGTGCGGGCTATGAGATATTTCTGCCCATTCTATTTCTTATTAGGAATACTACACTCAGTAGCTGGAACAATAAGAGGAGTAGGAAAAACAGTACCACCGATGATAGTATTATTCTTATCTCTATGTTTATTTAGAGTTATTTGTATATTATACGTTATACCAATGACTAGCATAAATTATGTGTATATGCTTTATCCATTGTCTTGGCTAATAGGTGCTATATTAATGATAGCTTACTTTGTAAAATCAAAACCATTAACAATAAAAGAAAGAATATAAATTTACTACTAAAAAAGAGTGAGTAAATCAAAACTTATCAAATCTTTGTTACTATGCGAGCATATGAGATATAGACAAACTCTTCTCCAGGCTTCGACGCGTGAGTTAAAAATATTTTTTTGTTTTTAATAAAATACGCGTCTGCAGATTGTCGAAAGAGTTTTGTCTATATAACTCATATGCTACATATTATCAATAACTTTGGCAAATTTTGATTTTAGTCACTCTTTTTAAGTTAGTAAATTTATAATAGAAGATTAATTGAGAAAGATTATTTACCTAATATTAAAATTGTTAAACTTAAAATCTGTTTAAATTAAACTTTATAGGTATAATATCTAACTTAGTGGATTGAAGTGAATAGACAAAACGAACTCGACAATGCAACTTGATTGCCTGGAGAGGAGTTTGTCTATTCCTTCAATTCCCGAGAGTTATTAACCTATAAATTTTAATTTATTATTGATTTTAAGTATTTTTTTAGTATTTTACTCAAGTAGTCTTTTCCTACAGAAATATCCCCACTGTTAAGGACTTCAAGGAAAGCCGGGTCTTCTATTAGCATTTCACTTAAAAATCCTAATAGTTTCCTATTCATATTAAGGTGTTCATCATCAGGAAGAAGCATTGTAATTATGCAACTAATTCCTTTAAAATACTCATTTTCAAAAGTTTCACTATCAGAAATACAAGCCGACATTCTAATATGTTTAGTACCAGATGTTTTTGTGTGGAATAGAGCAAATCCCATTTCAGGGAATACCTGAGTAGCGATTTTTTCTCGAGCAATTATATCTGATAGTATTATTTCTGAATTGTCATCAGAGTCAATTAATTTATCTTTTAAAACATCTAAATATTTTTCAAAATCTATATCCTTAGAAATTGTTATTATGTTAAAATTATCCAAAATCATCTTCATCTGTTCAGTTAGATTGTGAATTAAATCTAATTGGTTATAGAAGTCTAGTCTATCCTCTGATTTATCAGCAGTTATTTCATATTTTCTTATATTTGCATCTATATTTTTTATATCTGAATCAGTTATCAATGGATTTATGAAAATGATATCGGCTCCATCAGGGACTTCCATATTTATATTTGATACAAAGAAATCTGTTTTTCTTATTGTATTTGAATCTAGGTCTCCCTTTCCGTATGTTTCTATTGATATTCTATTTCCAAATACTTTTTCTAATTTTGTTTTTATAAATCTCGAAATACCTATCCCACTTGCACAGACAACACCTACATAAACAGTTCTTTTAGATAGATTATTCTGCTCAAGTCTTACAACTGCAGCACCAAAGTGAACAGCCAAAAATCCTGTTTCAGACTCTGGAACTTTTAAATTTAATTTTTCTTCTAGCATAGCGGTTACTTTTTTACATTTTTTGAATATATCTGGATAGTCGCTTTTAATTTGGTCCAGTAGAGGGTTTCTTATAGCTAAACCATTTGTCAATCTAACTAATGTTGGCTGCATGTGTGCGATAAGTCCATCTATAAATGCGTCATCCTGTTCAAGAATGTATGAAATATCTGGATCGTATGCCTCAATCATTTCATAAACAAGAGAAACCAGAGTATTATTTCTTTTAGAGCTTTTAGAATTAGAAGTATTTTGCATTTTAGATGCCCTAATATGAAGGCATATATATGTAACTTCTATTTCTGGTATTTCTATGTCAAATTCTTTTTCAAGAGAAGATGCGATTATCACAGCAAGAGAGTAATCTCTATCGTGCTCGATATCTTCATCTAATCTACTATCTGGCTCAATTATCTCATTGTGCATTATTCTATTGATTGCGATAGTTATGTGAATTACAAGCCCAGCATAAGAGCTGTCTGTAAGGTTTGCAATCTGTTCATTGTTCAAATTTATTAAGCAAGAGATAACTCTCTTCATAATATCTGTATCTAGCAAGCTATAGATATTTTTGCTGCTCTTATTTTCTATTAATTTTATTAAGTTACTTTCTCTCATAGTGTTTTTATCGTTTTGAGTTAGTTTGTATGATGATGTGTACTCATCTATGAAAGCAGTTAATGCTTTTCTATATGCTTTTTCTTTACCTTCAAGGTAAATTCCAAAGCCTTGTTTTCTAACTAACGATAACTTAAACTTATCAAACCACTTTGCAACTTCATCAAGGTCATTGCTGACAGTTGCCTCACTTACTCCAAGCATATTTGCATAGTAGAATAATTTTTGTGGCTCGCTTTCTTTTAATAATTCTAGTATTAATTTTTTAATACGCTCATCTTTATTAGAAACATCTAAAGTATCATCTGCCATAAGTAGGGCAGTTAATTTTTCTTTGTCAGACTTATCACCCTCAATCCAAACACCAGTACCAGCTTTAGATTGGAATGATAAATTGTATTTCTTTAAAGATGATTCTATATATTCAAGCTCCCTTTGTACAGTTCTCTTGCTGACACCAACAGAATCGGCGAGATATTTAACTGAAACGGGAGAATCTTGCATCAGTAGATTTAATGTGATTTGTCCAAGTCTTGGAGAGAAATCAGAAATCATAAGCAATCAATCCTTTCTTTTAAATATTGTAAATTATTTAGTTATTATAATTAAATATAGGTCAACTTTTAACTAGTCATTGTTTTTAATTTTTTCTATTATAGCTTTATACATATTTGAATCCATGAAATTTTCTACTTCTATTATTGTAGCGTATTCGTTGTAATCCCTAGCTTTTGTAGAAATTATCTTTTGACAGATTAGTAAGTCTGCATCTTCTGGAATTTCGTCAACAGGAGATGATGAAACAGATATACCACCTAATCCGTTTTCTATAAGCATCTTTTTAAACATAGATGCAGCCATTACACTAGATCCTATTCCCGCATCACATACAAATACAATATCTTCAACATATCCAAAATCGGGCAAACTAAATACTGGCTCACTAGTAGTTTTAATACTTTCAGATGTATTATCATCAGATTCTATTTCTTTGGATTTATGTGCATCAAATTCTAATATTAAGCAAGCTGATACACAACTAACTACAGCAGAAATAACAATTCCAAATAATATTGCCATCCATTCAGAAGGAGAACACATTAGCAATATAGTTATTATTGAACCTGGTGAGATAGCTCCTCTTGCACCTACATGAAGTAGGTAAAATACAAAGTTTCCAGACATTGCACCTAAAATCAATGCAATAAGTAATTTTAGATTTGATAATACAATAGGGAAGTAAATCTCATGTATCCCACCTATTGCTTGTACTGTCATACAAGATGCAAAGTATTTTCTTCTATCCTTATTTAAAATATAAAGGGCTAAAAGAATTCCAAGTCCAGGCCCTGGATTTGTTTCTAATAAGAAAAATACAGATTTTCCAAAGTTAGCAGTATTTTCAACGCCTGCAGGAATCAAAAATCCATGGTTTATACTATTATTTAATGAAAATACTTTAAGCGTTTCTATAACTGATGTCGTAATAGGAAGTGTTTTTACATCAGATAGGTATTCAATTAAATTTGAGAAGAATAAGTCTATATATGAAAAAATAGGTGCAAATATAAAATATGTCAATGAAACTGTTATAACCCCGACAGCACCAAAAAAGATATTCTTACTTATCATTTCAAACCCTGTAAATTTATCAAATTTAATCTTTTCTTTTAAAAATCTACATAAGATTCCACAAAGCGTTCCCATAAATATAGATGCGATAAAAGATGTATATGCAGAAAAAATAGAAATTGCTAGTCCACATACAGCACCTGTAAATGCTCCAGATTCACCGCCTATTTTTTTACCTGCATAGTAGGCTAAAATAGTCGGAAGTAGATATTTATAACAAGACTGACTTACTAAAGCCATTTCTTCATTTGGAAATAGTCCTGAATTTGAAAACATCAATGAAATAAAACCAAGCATTATGAATAAAGGAAGATTTGCTGCGATTATACTACTATAAAACTTAACTCCTTTAGATAGAAGTCTTTTTAAACTATTACACTCGTTCAATAAATTCACATCCCTTAACTTTAATTTATAAATCTGTTAACTTTAATCAATTATCTTTCGTCTATAATTATACCAATAAAAGAAATTTACTTGCTTTAAAGTATATCATTAAATTTGGCACTTATCCATAGTGCCAAATAAGGACTTTGTTTGAATTGAAAATGTTATCCTGCTGGAATTATAATATAGACATAGAGATAAGGGAAACAAAAAAATAAAATAAAAAATAAAGAAAACGGAAACTTAGACTAAATATAAAATTAATGGAGGAAATAAAAATGTTATTTGGATTTGGAAAAAAGAAAAAAGCAGAGCAGGAAGCTAAAGATATAAAAAAAGAAGTTGTTGAAAAGAAACCATTATTAATGAAGGAAAACATAGTGCTAAACTGTGAAAGAATGGAAAAAAACGACACGATAAGAAAAGTTGGTCAGATACTTGTAGATTCTGGATATGTCAAAGAAAACTACATAGAAGGGATGATAGCAAGAGAGCTTACTTTCTCAACTAATATGGGGAACTGCATAGCACTTCCACATGGTACAAATGAAGTTAAGAAAGAAGTTTTAGAATCTGGGATAGCAGTTCTTACATTCCCAGAAGGAACAGACTGGGGTGGAGAAGATGTTAAGTTAGTAATTGGTATAGCTGGTGTTGGAGATGAACACTTAGAGATACTAGCAAATATAGCTACTAAATTAGTAAGCATGGAAGAAGTTGACAAATTAGTTAATGGAAACAGTGTGGATCTAATATACGATACATTTATGAAGGAGGACTAATCGATGATAGTTACAGTTACAATGAATCCAGCGATAGACAAAACTGTCGACATTGGAAAATTTGAACATGGTGGACTTAATAGAATAAAAAATGTTGAAATCGATGCCGGTGGAAAAGGAATAAATGTTTCAAAAACAATAAAAGAGCTTGGTGGAGAAACAATAGCAACAGGATTTATAGGTGGCACAACAGGTCAGTTAATAGAAAATGTACTTAATGAAATGGGTATAAAAAACGACTTTGTAAAAATAGAAAGCCCAACTAGAACAAATACAAAACTAGTTGAAGAAGGTGGAATAGTTACAGAATTAAATGAGCCTGGACCAGTTATAACAGATGAAGCTATGAAAGAGCTTTTAGCTAAGTTAGAAGGATATGCATCTGAAGAAACTTTATTTGTACTTGCAGGAAGTGTTCCAGCTAGTGTTGATAAAGGAATATATGGAAAAATAGCAGATGCAGTTCACAAAAAAGGTGCAAAAGTGTTTATAGACGCTGATGGAGAATTATTTGTAAAATCTCTGGATTCTAAACCAGATTATATAAAACCTAATAATGTAGAACTTGCAGAGTTCTTCGGTGTAGAAGGATATATAACAGTTGAAGATACTGTGGGTATGGCTGAAAAATTAATGGCTAGAGGAATAGAGCATATAGCTGTATCTATGGGAAAAGACGGTGCAGTATTTGTATCTAATGAAGA
>Oklahoma_p2__coassemble_1622_pt1 | contig 13112 bp, 10 predicted proteins | sample Oklahoma_p2__metabat2_high_PE_021 | metagenome-assembled genome bin Oklahoma_p2
ACGCCGCCAGCGTTCATCCTGAGCCAGGATCAAACTCTCAAAATAAAATTCTTCGTTTAAAATCCGCTCAGATGTTATCTCAAAATATCTGGCATGGTTTGTATGGCGTTCGAACTATTTGTTCGAACTAAATATATCTGCTGTTCAGTTTTCAAAGTTCATTTAAAACTTTCGTTTTATTTTTTATTTTCTTGCCCTCTCTCAAGGACAAGTATTATAATATCACCTTTACTTAACTAGGTCAATACTTTTTTTAACTTTTTTCAAAACTTTTTTATATAATTTTATATATCACTTAATAATATCTTCTATTTAACTTGCAATTTCAATACTTTCAACAAATTTCAATTAATCTTATTTTTAAAATAAAAAAGAGTGCAGTAAATTTACCACACTCAAATTATTCAATATTTATTATTTTGCCATTGGAAGAAAATTATCTATATAATTTTCAGTATATTTTTCCCGTATAACTACTCTTCCAAGCTTTAAACTTTTCTTTACATCTATGATTCTCTGATTTGATGATCCTCTAAACTTTAAAGAAATATCTTTCTTATCAATTTCAAATTTACCATCCACAAGAACATCTATATTATTAAGAAGTCTTATATTACTAAAGTAATTTTTATTCTTCTTATCTATAAGCTGCTCAAATGTAAATCCAGTAAAAGACCATACATTCATTCCCATTTCCTTCACTGCCACTGCAATCTCTCCAACTGCTTCTGGTTGTAAAAATGGTTCTCCTCCAGATAAAGTAACTCCACTCTGAAGCTTTTTAGATTTAATTTTATCTATAATCTCTTCTGTATCTACAACTTTTCCGCCCATTAAACTATGAGTCTGAGGGTTATGGCATCCTATACAATTATGCTTACATCCTTGTGTCCAAACGACAGCCCTTAAACCAGGACCATCGACTATACTATCAAAAGTAACATCTGAAGCTATCCTTATATCCATAAATTTACACTTCCTTTTTTAATCCCTAAACATATAAAAAATTACATATGTTTAACTCTATCTCTAACCTCTGCTCTCTTGGCATTGTTGAATCTATCAACAGTACCAACGAGATATCCAGTTATTCTTCTAATTCTTTCAAATTTTATATCGCTATCCTTTTCATTACGTCCACATGCTGGGCATATATCTCCGTTTATTATTCCAGAATATCCACAAACTGGGTCCCTATCAACAGGATGATTTATACTTCCATATCCTATTCCAGCATCCTTCATCGCTCTAACAACTGACTCAAATGCATCTAAATTATTAGTAGGATCCCCATCTAACTCAACATAAGTAATATGGCCCCCATTTGTATACTCATGATAAGGAGCTTCTATATTTATCTTTTCATATGCGCTTATATTATAATACACAGGCACATGGAATGAATTTGTATAATATTCCTTATCTGTAACACCTTTTATTTCTCCGTATTTTTTCTTATCTATCTCAGTAAATCTACCTGATAAACCTTCTGCAGGAGTACCTATTAAAGAGAAATTAAGACCGTATTTTTCTGTAGCCTCATCCATTCTATCCTTCATATGAGAAACAATAGCTAAACCAAGCTTCTGGGCATCCTCACTTTCTCCATGATGCTTACCTATAAGTGCTATTAAACATTCAGCTAAACCTATAAATCCAACTGTTAAAGTACCCTGTTTAATAACCTCTTCTAACTCATCTTCTGGACCAAGCTCATCAGAACCCATCCAAACTCCCTGTCCCATAAGGAATGGGAAGTTTTTCATTTTCTTCTTACCTTGTATTTCCATTCTTTCTAATAACTGATCTATAACTAAATCTATCTTTTCATCAAGATCCTTAAAGAATCCATCTATATCAGGATTTGAACCATCTACACATCCATGTATTATACCTAATCTTGGTAAATTTATAGTTGTAAATGATAGATTACCTCTACCACTAACTGTTTCTGGCCCACAAACATTTCCTATAACTCTAGTTCTGCATCCCATGTAAGTAGCTTCTGTTTCAGGGTTTCCTGGAACATAATATTTAGCATTAAATGGTGCATCTAAGAAACTAAAGTTAGGGAATAATCTCTTGGCAGATACCCTGCAAGATAATTTAAATAAATCGTAGTTAGGATCTCCTGGATTTAAATTTACCCCTTCCTTAACTTTAAATATAAGTATTGGGAATATTGGAGTTTCTCCATTTCCAAGACCTTTTTCCTGAGAAAGAAGAAGGTTCTTACTTACCATTCTACCTTCTGAAGAAGTATCTGTACCAAAGTTTATACTAGAGAATGGTACCTGTGCACCAGCTCTAGAATGCATTGTATTTAAGTTATGTATAAATGCTTCCATTGACTGATAAGTCTTTCTATCTGTTTCTTTATACGCTTCTCTATAAGCAAACTTTTCTATTTTTTCTGCTTCAACTACTGTAATAGAGAATTTAGCTGCTAATTTTTCTATCACTCTAGTTGTAAACTCTTCACTTTTATTTATATCAAGGCTTGCTTTTACATTAGTTTCTTTTTCTACATTGTAAACTATCTCTTTTACAATTTCATTTGTAGCTTCATCATCTAATTCATCTAAAAGAACAAGTCCTTTAGTTAAGTTAGATATGTATAACTTTCTAAATGTTTTATGAACACCTTCAGCTAAACCATAATCAAAGAATGGTATACTCTGTCCACCATGCTGATCGTTCTGGTTGCTCTGTATAGCAATTGCTGCTAATGCTCCGTAGCTCATTATATCGTTTGGCTCTCTTAAGAACCCATGTCCTGTTGAAAATCCACCTTCGAATAATTTTTCAACATCTATCTGGCAACAAGTAAGTGTTCCCATATTTAAAAAGTCCATATCGTGTATATGTATATCACCTGAATCATGAGCCATTGCATGTTCTGGCTTTAACACATTTGTCTTACAGAACTCTTTTGAAACAGCACTACCATACTGCAGCATTGTTCCCATTGCTGTATTCCCATCTATATTTGCATTTTCTCTTTTTATATCAGCATCGCCTGCATCAGAGAACGTTATCTTTTCTATCGCCTTCATTAATCTAGTCTTAGAATTTCTAACTCTAGTTCTTTCCGCTCTATAAAGTATATATTCCTCGCTAGTTTTAGCGTGTCCTGTTTCTATAAGTACTTTTACAACAGCATCCTGTACATCTTCAACACTAGGTACCTCTTCACCAAATCTTCTTTCTAATAAAGCTATTACCTCCTGTGTTAAATCCTCTGCCATTTTAAAATCTGGAGCTTTTCCTTCCTTTTTAGCAACATCTGAAGCCGCTAGAAAGATAGCTCTAGTTATCTTATTTTCATTAAATGGTATCGTTCTGCCGTCTCTTTTCTTTATAAATTCAATCATTATAATTCCCCCTCAAACAACTATATATAGTATGTGATTTTTTTATAACCACTATATATAGTGTTTAAAATCTAAAAAAATTCCCTTTAACAACGTCAAAGGGCATCTCATAACTTATATGTTAAATGTTATCAAATTTATATATTTTCGTCAAACACACTGTAAGCATTGAAATTGCTTATCCGTTTTTTTGAACTGTAGTGTTTGTAATGTTTATACGAAGGGTAAATTTTTTTGATTTTTTTGTAATTTCTTGTTTAATAAAGTGTTTTTGTGGTTATTATATTTTTTGTTTACTTTGTAATCTTGTATAAATATTTTTATACAGATATCTATTTTTTAATTTTTCTTGAGAACAAAAATTTCAATATATTTTTTAATAAAAAAATGCCCTCTATCATTTTGATAAAGAGCAAAATTTATTTTAGTTTCTTTTAATTATATTTTTATACTTCTTTTTTCCGATATAAGTACCAATATAATAGTCCAACAAATACCATTCCACCGATTATATTTCCTATCGTAACTGGTACTAAGTTAGAAAACATCGTACCAAAGTTTAATCCAGATAATTGCTCAGCAGTTATTCCATATAATTCTGTAGCTTTTGCTGCATATAATGGGTTCTGAGCTGCAAATATTCCCGCTGGAATATAGTACATATTTGCTACACAGTGCTCAAATCCAGATATTACGAATACAAATATCGGGAAAAATATTGCTATGCATTTCCCAGCGACGTCTTTCGCTGTAGCAGCCATAAATATCGCCAAGCACACTAGTACGTTGCATAATATCCCAGAAACTATCGCCTGCATAGGATCTATTCCAACTTTTCCCAATGCTACCTTTATCGTAAATGCTCCGGCACCACCATCGCTAAAGTTTAACTGACCACAGTTATTTATCATCCATGCCATTAGTGCTGCTCCAATGAAGTTACTTATGTAGACTATTGTCAGGTTTCTGATCATTCCTTTTAGTTTTGCTTTTTTGTCGTATACTGCCATTGATATTAGGCAGTTTCCTGTGAATAGTTCTCCACCTAGTAGGACGATTAGCATTAGACCTATTGGGAACACTGCTCCAGCTACAGTTCTTGCTAGTCCCACGTTTGATATTCCATGCATTGCAAGGCTACTTGCTTCTGCACCGATTCCTATGAAAAATCCCGCTGCTATTCCAAGTAGGATTAGTTTTTTTGTTGTTAGGTTTGTTTTTTTTATTCCGTTTTGGATGTTTTGTTCTATTACTTCTGTTATGGTTTGGAATCCCATTATTTCAACTCCTTGTTTTTCGTTTGTTTATTTTTATGTTAGAAGGAGTTTTTATTTTTGTCAATATGATATGTTATATAAAATTGAAAATTTATGATATATAATTTTAATTAAAAAATAGATTGTTTTACATTTCACATAATTTGTGTTATAATTAAAATACAATATAATTTTTACGTTAAAGTGATACGTTGCACAAAATCACTATATAAAATTTGTGCCTAGTAATGCACAGCATAAAATTACTATTAGGAGGTTATTATGTACAAAGAAAAAAAAATTTATACTAATTATCCAAAAGAATTCAATAGAAATAAGATTTCAGTTGAATTCATAGCTGATGATGTTGCTACTATGAAAGAAAAATTAGATGATGGGACTTATATAGTAAGACGTTGGATAAAAATAAATGTTAATGAATTAAACAAATCGTTGTTTTTAGACGAAAAATGGCTTGATGTTAACCCTCGTAAACAAAATATAAATTTAAAACCATCAAAATCGATGAAACTTACTTTAACTGGAGATAAAAGGGATATATTCCATTTACTTAATAGAGGTATTTCTATAAGTGCTTACGAATGTTCAGTAAAAACTATTAAAGATAAGAAAAAAGTAACTATTGTTTTTAATAACAATGAAGAACATGGTATTTTTGATGGAGGTCATACTTACAAAGTTTTATTAGAAACTTTTAAAAAAGCTAATATAATTGGAGTAAAACATGTTATACTGGAAGTTCTTACAGGAGTAGAAGAATTTATAACTGATCTTGCACGTTCTAGAAACACAAGTAGTCAAGTTAAAGAAAAGTCTTTAGCTAATCTTTCTGGAAAATTTGACTTTATTAAAGATGCTTTACGTAATCAATGCTTCTTTAATAATATAGCATGGATGGAAAATGATGATGGTGATATATCTATAAGTTATATAATTCAAATATTAACCGCTTTCAATAAAAATCTATCTAATAAATCAATGCCAAAAACATATAGTGGTTCTGGTGCTTGTGAAACATCATACATCAGAGAATTTGACTCTAATATAGATAACAAGCAATTAAATAATGTTTACTATAAATTAACTCCACTTTATAAGGATATATTTAGGTTTGTAGATCACGTTTTAGTACAGCTACCAACTATATATAATGATAATGGATATTATGCTGAAAGTGGAAGATTTGGCAGCTTAAGGGGAATAACATATAAACAAGATTTTTTCCCACTTATGTTTACACCTGGAAATCATACTTCAAGTTACAAAATTCCAAATGCATTATTCTTCCCTATATTAGGTGCTATGCGTCAGCTTTATCAAGAAGGTCCTGATGGATTTTTTGAATGGATTATAGATCCTATAACAGTATTTGATGATTTAGGACCAAAATTAGTTCAAAAGGTTATGGGATATTATTTTGATAAGCAAGGTATAGTTAATGATATGGGTAAATCACTTGGATTATGGGCAGATACTTTTGAAATAGTTCGTGCTTATTTAGAAGCTTATAAACAAAAAAGTACAATAGAGAAACAAGCTAAGGAAATAGAAGAGTTAAGAAAAAAACTAGGTGATAGAAACCTTTAAACAACTACTTAATATTATAAATTATAGTATACATAAGCCAAGAAAACTTGCTAAAAATAGCTGTTTTCTTGGCTTTTATTTTTGTATAATTTCAAAAAACTATAGATATCTATCCTCAAATAATATATTATATAAAGTATAAAAAATTAAACTAGATTTTAAAAAACAAAATAAACAGTCAAAAAATTACATAAAACATAACAAAATAAACCAAAACCAAAAATCAGGCTGCTTATCATAAAGGAGGAACTCAACATGAAACTAGCAACAAAATTAGACACACTAACACCGTCGTTTACGATAGGAATAAGTTCAAAAGTAAAAGAAATGAAAGCAAATGGAATAGACGTACTAAACCTAAGCATAGGTGAACCAGACTTCACAGTACCAGAAAAAGCAAAAGCATACGGAAAAAAATCATTAGATGAAGATTGCACTAAATACGATCTTGTTCCAGGACTTAAAATACTTAGAGAAGAAATTGTAAAAAAACTAAAAAGAGAAAATAACTGTGATTACACAATAGATGAAATAGTATTATCTAGTGGTGCAAAAAACTCTATAGCTAATGTACTTCTTGCGGTAACTAACCCAGGAGAAGAAGTTCTTATCCCTAAACCATATTGGGTAAGTTATCCAGAAATGGTTAAACTTACTGGTGCAGTTCCAAAATTCATAGATACAAAAAGAGAAAACGGATTTAAACTAACTAAAGAAGAATTAGAAGCTGCTATAACTGAAAAATCAAAAATGCTTATCCTTACTAACCCTTCTAACCCAACAGGAAACGTATATACAAAAGAAGAGTTAATAGACATAGTTAATGTATGTATTGAAAAAGAAATATTCATATTAGCAGACGAAATATACGAAAGAATTTGCTATGTCGATGGATTTACTTCTGTAGCATCTCTTTCTGAAGAAGCAAAAGACATAACAATAACTATAAATGGATTTGCAAAATCAGTTGCTATGACAGGTCTTAGACTTGGATATACTGCATCTAACAAAGAAGTTGCAAAAGCTATGAGCTCTATACAGGGACATTTAGTTTCTCATCCTTGTTTAACTGCTCAGTATATAGGATATGGAGCATTAGTTGAATGCGAAGAAGATATAAAACATATGGTAAGTGTTTACAAATCAAGAAGAGATATGCTTGTTGAAAGACTTGACGCTATAGACCATGTTTCATACATACAGCCATCTGGAGCATTCTATATGTTTATAGATTTAAGTGAAGTTGCAGAAAAATACGATTGGAAAGAAAGTTTTTCAATAGAATTCTGTGAAGAGCTTCTTAACAAATACCATGTAGCTGGAGTTCCTGGTATAGCCTTTGGATTAGACAACTATATGCGTATATCTTATGCTTGTAATGAGGAAACTTTCATGACTGCAATGGATAGATTAGAAGAATTTGTAAAAGCTATCTTTGCTTAATTTTGATAAATAAAAAAAGTGGGTATCTGAGTATAATATTTTACTCATTGCCCACTTTTTGTTTTTCTAAATTTTTATATTATCTTTCAAATACAACTTTTATCATTTCGTCATTTATCTTCTTATCATCTAAAACTATTGGAATATTTACTCTTGTAGCACTCTCTCCTTCTACAAGTCTTCCCTCAAACAAATCTTCCTCTGTAGAAACAACACTCATAAAATCATCCCTAAACATATCAGGATTCATTAAGTAAATCGCAGCAATAACGTCCCAAAGTACTATAGAATCGTAGTTGTATTTTTCTTTAAACTCTCTCATCCACTTTTCAATCTTCTGAATTATGAACTCATTTTTTATATTACTTCCTAAAGACTTAACTCTTTCTAAATCATTAATTCCAAACTCTACATCCATGCATCTATTTCCAGTTAGTATAGACACATTTTTATATTTTTTAATAGCTACTTCTGCTCCCTTAGGGCATACAGAGAAATTCAGTTCTTTCATTATCTTATCTCCAAAGTATAAATCTCCTGTTATTCCACCCATAAGTACTACAGAGCTTAATTTTTCTCCTATTTCATTATCTATCATATAGGCATCATAAAGATTCTGCATAGATCCAGTTGCCAATAAATCTATTTCATTTGGATATTTGTTCGCCATTTCTACTATGAATTTTGCTGCTTCATTTGACTCAAAGTTTCCGTCGTCTTCAAATCTTTTATATCCAAATCCTGTATAATCATTCATTTCAAATTTTCCTCTACCTTTGTAGACATTTAAGTTTATACCTAGGTCTTCTACAAGCTCTAATGTCTGTTTATGAACGTATTCTAAGGAATCATTGGCATAAGTTGTGCAAACACCAAGAAGTTCCACATCTTTATTTTCAACTAGATAAACTAGTGCTAGACCATCGTCGATATCTCTATTATCTAAGCCCATAGTATTGTCGCAATCGTAAATAACTTTTTTCATAATATCACCTAATCCCTATATATATTTGTTTTCTTTACTACTATTCCTATTTTATCTCCTACTTCGTATCTATTCATATCGAAGTCGTCTACTTTTAGAGTTCTTTTCCCTACATTTAGAATATATTTCATTTTAGTTCCTGAATATACAACTTTTTTAACTTCTGCTGAGAATACTTTACCTTCTAGGTTGATGTTTTCTTTTACAAATTTGTTTAGAGCATTTTCAAAATCATTTTGTACATCTGCTTCTTTGTATATATCTATATCCTCAGGTTTTATAAGTATTGTTGCTCCGTCTATCTCAATAAAGTTGTCGTCTACCATAAATTTTGCTGCTGCTTTTGTTTTAGGGTTAGTGTAGACTTCTTCTGGATAGTCTATTTGCTCAAGTTTTCCATTTAACATTATGGCAATTCTATCACTAAATAGTATGGCTTCTTCTTTATCATGAGTAACTAAAATCATAGTTGTATTATGTTTTTTCTGAAGTCCTATTGTCAATTCCCTCATTCTTTCTCTAAGATTCGTATCAAGGCTAGAATATGCTTCATCTAATAATAATACTTCTGGCTCTACTGCCAATGCTCTGGCAAGTGCAACTCTCTGCTTTTCTCCACCAGAAATCATAGATACTTTTTTCTTTTCATATCCTTCAAGTCCTATGTCAGATAAAAGATCTTTTACTTTTTTATCTATTTCATCTTTGCTCTTTTTTCTAACTCTAAGTCCAAATGCTATGTTTTCATATACATTCATATGTGGGAATAGTAGGTTTTCCTGATTTACAATAACTATATTTCTTTTGTTTGCGGCTTTTGATGTTATGTCCTCTCCATCTAGGATTACTTTTCCTTCAAAATCATCAATTAAACCCGCTATTATGCTAAGCGTTGTACTTTTCCCACATCCAGATGGGCCAAGTATACTTATTCTTTCACCTTTTTTTACCTGTAAGTTTAATCCATCTAATACATTTTTATTAGAGAATTTCTTTTGTATATTTTGTAATTCAAGTTTATACATATTTTATTCCTCTATTTTCTATATTTATATTCTTTTGTGATTAATTTTTATATTATAACTTTAGATATATTTATAATCTTCTAGCTCGTTTTTGTACATTTTTTTCATTATATATTCCATAGCTATAAGCAATACTATTGTACTAGCTATGAATATCAATCCATAAACAGACCCCAACATTCTATCCCCTGATTGTATGAACGGGAACATTTCCATTGTAAATGTAATTATTTTTCCACCGCCTATTAAATATACAAGGAAATACTGACTGAATGATACAATGTAACACATCATTGCAGCTGATATTACTCCAGGCATTATCATTGGTGCAACTATTTTTAGAAATACATCTTTTTTGCTTGCACCGAGTGTATATGCTTGATCTATGTATCCTCTTCCAGTTATTAAAAATACATCTTTTATCATATTTACAGCATATGGTATGCAAGGGACTATGCTCACTAGTATTATCCCTAAGTACGTTCCAGCAAGGCCCATTTTTATAAATTCTATGTTTAGTCCCATTCCTATAGATACTGGTGGTATTATCACTGGTGAGAATACTAACATTTCTACAAATTTTTTACCTTTAAAATTCTCAAATGCTAATGCTTTTGCACATGGAATTGATATTGCTATTGTTATTATTGTAGTCATTAGAGATATGAATATGCTGTTTTTTAGTGTATGGATTACTCTGTCGCTATTTTGTATTACATATTCCCATCCTCTAACTCCAAAGTTTGTAGGCATTATATCCGGCCATATGTAATTATTTGTAAAGGACCACAGTATCATGGATAGTATTGGAATTATAATAGAAAGTATAGATAAGGCTAGAAGTAGCTTCATCGTAAGTTTTTTCCAATTCATGTTTTTTCTCCTTTTTTATACTTTATTCTAAAGTTTTTTAATTTTTCTCATTCATAACAATTCTTTTGATAATTGTATTAAATAGTAGTACGAATAATACACAAAATGCTATTATTACCATATTCATAGCCATAGCATATGGTCTATTTGTCATCATAGGATTTTGGTATTCGATAAATGCTTGAACTGCTATTGCTTTTGGTACTGTTGCCCCTAGTAACATTGGTATTTCATATGATCCAAACGAGAACGAGAATATTATTGTGAATACAGATAGTATTGTAGGTAGTAGCATCGGAAGTGTTACTTTTCTAAATGCGTACCATTTAGATGCACCCAAGTTTATTGCTGCCATTTCATGTTTGCTACTAAGTCTTTTTAGTACTGCCAAGCATGTCAGCATAACATATGGCGTTTCTTTCCATATATATGCTAGTATTATTCCGATTCCATTTGAATTAAATAGTATATTTGAAAATATTTCTTGTGCATTTCTTACTCCCATGCTATAAAGTATTCTCGCAAAAAATCCTGAGTCCGATAAGAATGTTATTGCAAATAGAGCAACTGTTATGTGCGGTACTACTATTGGAATTTTGTATATATATTCTTTTTTAGATTTTAAAGAAACTATCAAACTAGCTATTATTATTCCAAGTACAACCGCTATTATAGACGATATTGCACTTATATATAGTGTAAATGATAGACTTTTTAAGAACCCAGAATTTGAAAAAATTCTAGTGTAGTACTCTAATGTTATTTCTTTCATACCTATAAATGGAAAATAGCCTAAGCTCTGTACAAATGCACCTAATATTCCAAATACTAGTACAAATAATAGAAGTGCTACAACTGGCATTGTTTCCAAGTATGGTCTATATTTTGATTTCTTAGACATTCTTTTCTCCTATTTATTAATTTATAATTATTTATATTCTTATTTATTTTTTCCAATATAGCACAAAGGATATTCGAAAAAACGAATATCCTTTAGTTTTATTTATTATTCTATTTTATTCTTAGGTTTATTTACCTGGTATTTCTTCAGTCCATATTTTTTCTATTACAGGAACTATTGCTGATGGTAGTTCTGGCTGTCTTTTTGAAAGTAATTCACTCTGAAGTAATGTAGCAGGTCCTATTTCTACACTGTCTAATGTAGCTTTCTGTTCTTCAGAAAGTTTTTCATTATCTAGTACTGGTAAGTCTCCCCAAACTTCTGGTTTGTATTTTTCCATCTGAGATTCAAATCCTAGTATTTCATTTATAACTACCATTGAACCTGCTTTGTTTGGAGCATTTTTAGCTATTGCTAGGAAATGAGTATTTCCTATTGTTCCTTTATCAAATACACAAGTTTTTGTTGATTCAGGGTATGTTCCATTACTTATTAGTGATGATGCATGGTTTGGATTATAACTTACATTGAAGTATAAGCTTCCATCTGCAAACATATTATCCTGCTGAGTTGAGTCAGTTGGATATGTTTCACCTTTTTTCCAAAGGTATGGTTTTAATTCTTTTAGATAGTCCATAGCTGGTTTTATAGCTTCTCTTACAGCTTCTTCATCAGTTGGATCTATGTCTTTTAATTTGTCATATCCTACTTTTTCATATATTATATTTCTTACAAATGCAGAACCTGTAAAGTCTGGTAATGCTGGATATGTAAATTTACCAGGATTTGCTTTAGCAGCTTCTAATAATTCATCCGCATTTTTTATAGGTTTTACTTTATCTGAATTATATTCCATAACAACCTGTGCTTTTCCAAATGGAGCTTCGTATCCATCAGTAGGGTATCCAAAGTCTAGTTTTGTATCGTCAGCATCACCATTTACATATTTTTCAAAGTTTGGAAGTTTTTCTGTAAATGGTCCAAATAATAAGTTATTTTCTTTGGCAGTATAGAAGTTTTCTCCATTTATCCATATAACATCTATATTACCTTTTTCTTCGTTAGCCTGTACACTGTTCTGAAGGTTGTTTAATATTTCATCTATATTCATACCAACTCTTTTAACAGTTATATTATGTTCTTTTTTTAATTTCGGAGCAATGTATTTGTCTATGTAGTTGTTTGTCTGATCAGATCCACCCCAACCATAGAATGTTACAGTTGTTCCTTCAGCTTCTTTTAATGCTTCTTCATAAGACATTTTTGTATATTTGTCTTCTGTTGATGATTCTTTCTGGTTTCCTCCAGAAGAACAACCTGTTAATAAAAGAGCTGCTGATAAAACTATTGCCGAAAGTTTTTTTGCAAATTTCATTTTTCTCCTCCTCAATAATATTTTATAAATCCATTTATTATGTTTCTTATATTATGAATTTACTAATTCTATATAATATAAGCTTCTACTTTTAATTATATTATCTATTATATAAAAAATCTATACTATATTAATTTTTTGATTATAATATTTTTTAATATCTATATATAATAATTTTATATATGGATTTTTCTTAATTTTTTCAGATTTATTTTTGCATAAAAAAAAGATTACGTGGCTACGTCCTACTCTCCCAGGGGCCTTCGCCCCAA
>Oklahoma_p2__coassemble_1653_pt1 | contig 12939 bp, 10 predicted proteins | sample Oklahoma_p2__metabat2_high_PE_021 | metagenome-assembled genome bin Oklahoma_p2
CGCTAAACTTGTAGAAGTTGCTAAAGCTAAATTAGCTTAATTAACATTATACTACAGTAAATACAGACTGTTTTGCATAAGCAAGACAGTCTTTTTTTATGTTTAAACTTAACAATTGATTGTATCTGATAAGGTTGTTTTTAGTTGTAAATTAGAATATAATATATTAATGACATTTAAAATAATTAGTTAGAACTTAAAATAAAAATAAAAAATAAACATAAAATAAAATTGTGTTAATAGACACACAAAATAAAGTTATATAAAAATATATAATTTTATTATGTTAGGAGGTATGAAGGAAATTGAAAACGATGCTCAAAAGAGTTGCTTCCTATGGAAGTGGAATGCAGCCGACTCAGGTAATGGTAATCGGATTCGCAACGGTTATATTAGTAGGAGCTATAATATTAAATTTACCGATATCTACGCAAGATGGAGAGAGTATAGGATTTTTAAATGCACTATTTACGGCTACATCGGCAGTATGTGTAACAGGACTAGTAGTAGTTGATACATCTACTTATTGGAGCTTCTTTGGACAGCTGACGATAATAATGCTTATACAAATAGGTGGACTAGGATTTATGACCGTTACAACAATGTTTGCACTTATAACAGGTAAAAGGATAAATTTAAAAGAAAGACTTCTAATACAAGAGGCTCTAAATCAGAGAGATTTATCTGGTATAGTAAGACTTACTAGATATGTACTTATGATGACTTTTACTATCGAGGGAATAGGAGCACTTATATTATCAACTAAATTTATACCTATGTTTGGATTTGTAAAGGGAACGTGGTTTTCAATTTTCCATGCAATTTCTGCATTCTGCAATGCAGGATTTGACCTTATGGGAGCTACAGCGGGCAAATTCACATCTATAGTATGCTTTAATAATAGCTATTTAGTTATAATTACCATTACAGCATTAATAATACTTGGAGGTTTAGGATTCCCTGTTTTACTAAATATAATCAGAGAAAAGAGATATTCAAGATACAATCTACATACTAAAGTAGTTATTTTCACTACACTATCACTTATAATAGTTGGTACAATTACAATATTAGCGATAGAGTTTGATAGACCAAGTACTCTTGGAAATATGCCTCTACCTCAGAAAATAGCAAATGCATATTTCCAGTCTGTTACATCTAGAACAGCTGGATTTGCGACAATAGACCTTACAAAGCTTAGAGAAAGTACACTATTTGCAATGATAATTCTGATGTTTATAGGAGCGGCACCAGCATCTACTGGTGGAGGTATAAAAGTTACAACACTTGCAACACTTTTATTATCTGTTAAGAGCCTTATCCTAGGAAAATCAGATATAGAAATATATGAAAGAAGAATAAGTTCATCAACAGTTAGAAAAGCGATGGTAATATTTGTAGTTGGGATAAGTTTTGTTGTAATAGGAACATTCTTATTATCTGCAACACAAGAACATTTCACTTTAACTGCAGCTGCATTTGAAGTTGCTTCTGCATTTGCAACTGTTGGGCTTAGTATAGGGGGAAGTCCTACATTAACGCCTATAGGAAAACTACTTATAATAATGTATATGTTTGCTGGTCGTGTTGGATCACTTACAATATTCATGGCATTTATGTCAGGTGGATCTAAAAAAGTTCAGCCAGTTAGATATCCTGAGGGAAGTTTAATCGTAGGATAAAATATTTAGTGTTATTAGGAGAATAGAAAAATGAGTATGAAACAGTATATAGTAATTGGATGCGGTAGATTTGGTGCATCAGTTGCATCAACAATGCATTTATTAGGCCATCAGGTAATGGCAATAGATAAAAATGAGGATATAATACAGAACCTTTCAGATAAGGTAACACATGCAGCTATAGTCGATGTTACAGATGAGCGGGCACTTAGATCTCTTGGTCTAAGTAACTTTGATGTTGCTATAATTGCTATAGGATCAGATATAAGAGCATCTATAATGGCTACACTTATAGCAAAGGAAATGGGTGTAGAGGAAATAATCTGTAAAGCTAAGGATGAATTACAGGCTAAAGTTCTTTATAAAATAGGTGCTGATAGAGTTGTATTCCCAGAAAGAGATATGGGGGTTAGGGTTGCACACAATCTAGTATCAAACAATATATTAGACCATATAGAATTAGACCCAGAATACTCTATAGTTGAAATAGTTGTGCCTAAAAAATGGATGGGTAAATCTCTTATAGAGCTAGAACTTAGAAGTAGATACGAAATAACAGTACTTGCTATAAAGAGTGGAAAAGATATAAATGTAACTCCATCACCAGAAGAAAAACTTGAAGGTGGAAATATACTAGTAATAATAGGTAAAAACTCAAGTATAAGAGATATAATAAACCAGAATATTGAAACTGTAGGGAGAAGATAGTATATGGTAGAAATAACTAGCAAAGATAATGAAAAAATAAAAAGTACTAAACTTCTTCTAAAATCAAAAAATAGAAATAAAGAGAGTAAATTTATAATAGAGGGATATAGAATTCTTACTTTAGCATTTGAGCAGAAAGATATTATAGACTATGTCTTTATAAATGAGGATTTTGAAAATAAAGAAGAACACAGAGAATTTCTAAAAAAATTAGAAGAGGAAAATATAAAAGTATATAAGACAACGAACAAGAATTTTAAAGATATGGTAGATACTGAGAATACTCAGGGAATACTAGCAGTTGTTTCTTATGAAAAGAAAACTCTTGAAAAAAATCTAACTGACGACGATAAATACATCATAGTCCTAGATAGAATTCAGGATCCTGGAAATATGGGAACAATAATAAGAACAGCAGATGCAGCTGGAGCAGATGCGATAATAACTTTAAAAGGATGTGTAGACATATACAATCCAAAGGTTATAAGATCTACAATGGGATCTATATTTAGCATGAATATAATTCCTGCAGAAAGAGATGAGATGTTATCTACATTAAAATCTAATGGAATAAAGATTGTATCTAGTTGGCTTAATACAGAAAATTGGTATGATACTGTAGATTATGGGGATAAAGTTGCGCTTGTAATAGGAAATGAAGCGAATGGAATTGATGATGTTATAGCTCAAAACTCTGATTTACTTGTAAAAATACCTATATATGGAAGTGCAGAATCTTTAAATGCTGCAATAAGTTCTGCAATCCTAATGTACGAAATTAAAAAATCACTTGTCTAAAATGTTGACAATGTGTTATAATTATGAAGAATTGTAAATACAATTACAAAAATTTCAAATAATTAATGTTGATAGAGAAAAGTACTGTGAACCATTTCAGTAAAGAGATAGATTGTCGTTGGCTGTGAGCAATCTTCTGAAATATCATGGGAAGTTCACTCTGGAGTTTCCATACTGAAGTCGATTTGATGTGTAAGTTTGGACGTATAGGATGCGTTAAATCTTTTGAGGTGGTTTAATATAATTTATTAGACTACTAGGGTGGTACCGCGGAATTATAGTCTTTCGTCCCTAGCTGGGATTGAAAGACTTTTTTTATGCAAATTATGAAAATAAGAAAACTTAGAAAAATTATTAAATGAAAGGGTGGTATTAAAGATGCAGGAAAAACTTCTTGAATTACAGAAAAATGCATTAGCTGAAATAGCAGAGGCAGACAGTATAGAAAAAGCTGAAAGTCTTAGAGTTAAGTACCTTGGTAAAAAGGGAGAACTTACAATAATATTAAAAGGAATGGGAAAATTATCTGCTGAAGAAAGACCGGTTGTTGGTAAAGTAGGTAATGAAGTTAGAACAGCAATAGAAGAAGGAATAAACAACGCTAAAACTGAGCTTAAAAAAGCAGAACAGGCTAAAAAATTAGCAGAAGAAGTAATAGATGTTACAATGCCTTCAAAAGAATTTAAAGTAGGTAAAAAACATCCTATAACTAAAATAATAGATGAAGTAACTGATATATTCATAGGAATGGGATTCTCAATAGCAGAAGGTCCAGAAGTTGAAACAGTTAGAAACAACTTCGATGCACTAAATGCTCCAAAAGATCATCCATCAAGAGATATGTCAGATACATTCTACATAAATGATGATTTATTATTAAGAACACAGACTTCTCCAGTTCAGATAAGAACTATGGAAAAAGAAGATTTACCAATAAAAATAATAGCTCCTGGAAGATGCTTCAGATCTGACTCTCCAGATGCTACACATTCTCCAATGTTCCATCAGATAGAGCTTCTAGTTGTTGGAAAAGACATAACAATGACAGAATTCAAAGGAACTTTAAACACATTTGTTCAGAAATTATTCGGAAGTGAAACAAATACAAAATTCAGACCTCACAACTTCCCATTCACTGAACCAAGTGCGGAAATAGACGTAACTTGCTTCAAATGTGGTGGTAAAGGTTGCCCAGTTTGTAAAGGAGAAGGTTGGATAGAAATATTAGGTGCAGGTATGGTACATCCTAACGTACTTAGAAACTGTGGAATAGATCCAGAAGTTTACAGTGGATTCGCAGCAGGTATGGGTGTTGAAAGACTTGCAATGCTTAAATACGGTATAGACGACATAAGATTATTATTCGAAAATGATGTTAGATTCTTAGATCAGTTCTAATTTGATGAAATAGGGAGGAAAAAGTAAATGTTAGTATCAGTAAAATGGTTAAGAGATTACGTAGATATAGATATGGACGTAAAAGAATTTGCCGATATGATGACAATGACAGGGACTAAAATGGAAACTGTTGAATACTTCGGTGAAGATATAGAAAATGTTGTAGTTGGGAAAATATTAGAAATAAACCCACATCCAAATGCGGATAAATTAATAGTAACAAAAGTTGACGCTGGAGAAAAAGTTCTTCAGATAGTAACAGGAGCAAAAAATGTAAAAGTTGGAGACTATATACCTCTAGCAATACATGGTGCTAAACTTCCTGGTGGAATAAAAATAAAAACAGGAAAATTAAGAGGCGAAGTATCAGAAGGTATGATGTGTTCTGCAGCTGAACTTGGAATAGATGAAAAATATGTTGAAGAATACAAAAAGAACGGAATATTCCTTCTTGATTACGAAGATAGTTATGAAACAGGTAAAGATGTTAAAGAAGTTCTTGGCATAAACGATGCGGTTATAGATTTCGAATTAACATCAAATAGACCAGACTGCAGATGTGTAATAGGTATAGCTAGAGAAGCAGCTGTAACAGTTGGTAAAAAAGTTAAATACCCAGAAGTATCTGTTAAAGAAGAAGCTGATGAAGCAATAGATTTCGATGTACAGATAGAAAACCCAGAATTATGTAAAAGATATGCAGCTAGAATAGTTAAAGATGTTAAAATAGCTCCATCTCCATACTGGATGCAGAGAAGATTAATAGAAGCTGGTGTAAGACCTATAAACAACATAGTAGATATAACTAACTATGTAATGTTAGAAATGGGACAGCCAATGCATGCATTCGATTTAAGTGATATAGGAACTGGAAAAATAGTTGTTAGAAATGCTGAAGAAGGAGAAAAATTCGTTACTTTAGACGAACAGGAAAGAACTCTTGATAAAGATATGTTAGTTATAACTAATGGAGAAAAATCTTTAGCTTTAGCTGGTGTAATGGGTGGATTAAACTCAGAAATAAAAGACACTACAACTGAATTATTATTTGAAAGTGCAAACTTCCAGTCTGAAAATGTAAGAGCTACTTCTAAAAAATTAGGACTTAGAACTGAATCTTCTTCAAGATTTGAAAAAGGTATAGATCCAAACTTAGCAGAACTTGCTGTAAACAGAGCAGCTCAGTTAGTTGAAATGTTAGGTGCTGGTAAAGTATTAAAAGGTATAGAAGATAACTATCCTTCAAAACCAGAACAGAAAATACTTACAGTAAATCCTAAGAGAATAACAGCTAGATTAGGAATAGACCTTCCAATAGCTCAGTTCATAGAAATATTAGAATCATTAGAATTCGACTGTGACTTAAAATCTGCTGAAGAATTAGAAATAAGAGTACCTTCATTCAGATTAGATATGGAACAGGAAGCAGATGTTCTTGAAGAAATAGCAAGAATATACGGATTCGAAAATATACCAGCTAAACAGTTAGAAGGTAACTACACAGCAGGTGTAAAAACTGAAAGACAGAAATTCAACGATATATTAAAATCTACTGCTCTATCAGCAGGATTATACGAAGTACTTAGTTATTCATTCGTAAGTCCATCAGGAGTAGATAAAATAAAAGTACCTGCAGATTCTCCAAAGAGAAACTTTGTAAAACTTTTAAATCCACTTGGAGAAGAAACTTCTGTAATGAGAACTACAATGATACCAAATATGCTTGATATAGTATATACTAATATGTCAAGAAAGAACCCAGAATTTGCAGCATTTGAATGTGGACATGTATTCGTACCAAGTGAAGAAGGACTTCCTTCAGAATTAAACCACATGTGTATGGCAATGTACGGAAAAGAAGTAGATTTCTTCGTTCTAAAAGGTGCAGTTGAAAAAGTTCTTGAAAGAGCAGGAATGAAAGAATATGAAATAATACCAGAAAAAGAAAACACTACATTCCATCCAGGTAGATGTGCTAAAATAGTATGTAATGGAGCATTAGTAGGTTACTTAGGAGAAGTACATCCTGATGTACTTGAAAACTACGGATTAACTCAGAGAGTATATGTTTGTGAAATAGATACAGATGTAGTATTTGAAAACTCAGACAGAACAATCATATTTAAATCTCTTCCAAAATATCCATCTACATCAAGAGATATAGCACTTACTGTAAAAGATGAAGTATATGTAAAAGATATAGAAGATATAATAAAAGCTAATGGAGAAGGATTAGTTGAAAGTTATAGATTATTCGACGTATACAGAGGATCTCAGATAGAAACTGGATATAAATCTGTAGCATACAGCATAACTTATAGAAGTGCTGAAAAAACACTTACTGATGATGACATAGCACCAGTTCACGAAAACATATTAAAAGAATTAAGCGAAAAATTAGGTGCTGAATTAAGAGCTTAATGAAAAGTAATCATTAGGGGGTTGAAACCGATGAATAAGGTAACTGTAAAAATACAGGGTTCAGAATATCAGATGACAGGAGATAAGCCTGTTGAAAAAATGAAACAGATAGCTGACTATGTAGACAGTGAAATGAGTACAATAGCTGAGGCAAATTCAAGACTTAGTATATCAGCAGTATCAATACTTACAGCTCTAAACATAGCAGATCTTCTATTTGAATGCTCTGAAGAAAATCAGGAAATAGCTAAAGAGCTTGAAGAATTACAGGCAAATGCAGAAAATGGTATAAACTCTGAAGCTGCAAAAGAATTAGAAGAAAAAATAGCATTAAAAGATCAGGAAATAGAAGAGTTAAAAAACGGGGTTGAATCTAAAAACTCAGAACTTGAAGAGCTACAGAAAAGAATGGCAGAACTTATGGAAATAGTAGAAGAAAAGAAAAAAGAAATCTTAGAACTACAGAATCCAGAAGTATGTCAGGAAATGAATGTAGATGAAAGAATAAAAGAGCTAGAAGAAAAATTAGTTGAGGCTAATAAAAAGGTAGAAACTGCTGAACAGATAGCATCTGAATTCCAGAATAATGCCTACGAACTTCAGCTTGAAAACACTGAGCTTAAAAATAAATTAGACAAATAACGCAAATGTATTGCAAAAAGAGTCGCTTGATACATATAATATATGGAGCGGCTCTTTTTTTATGCCGATTTTTAAGTGAAAATAATTGTTTTTAAAAAGAATTTATATTAGATAATTGTTGAAATGTTGAAATAAAAATTATGATTTCAATAAGAAGGAGGAAATGATGAATAAAATAGAACTTCTTGCTCCAGTTGGAAGCTTTGAAGCGTTAAAAGCAGCTGTTCAAAATGGTGCAGATGCAGTTTATTTAGGTGGAAAAGACTTTAGTGCTAGAGCATCTGCAAATAATTTTGATAGAGAAGAACTGCAGGAAGCGGTTAAATACTGCCATACAAGAGGAGTTAAACTGTTTATAACTGTAAATACATTGATAAAACAGAATGAGGTAGAGGACTTTATAGAGTATATAAAATTCTTATACGATATAGATATAGATGCTGTAATTGTACAGGATATAGGTATGGCAATGCTTATAAAAAGAGAACTTCCAGACTTTGAAATACACGCAAGTACTCAGATGGCAGCACATTCATTAGAAGATGTGGAGTATTTAAAAAGTATAGGATTTGATAGAGTTGTACTTGCTAGAGAACTAAGTGCACCAGAAATAAAAGAAATTTGCTCAAAGGTTAAGGTTGATATAGAGGTATTCGTACATGGAGCACTGTGCGTATGCTATTCTGGTCAGTGTTTAATGAGTAGTATGATAGGAAATAGATCTGGAAATAGAGGTAGATGTGCACAGCCTTGTAGACAGAAATACGAATTAATAGATGTAGAAACAGGAGAAACTGTAAACACAAATGGAGAATATTTATTAAGTCCTAGAGATTTAAACACTATTGAAGAAATAGGAGAAGTAATAGATGCAGGTGTACTATCTTTAAAAATAGAAGGAAGAATGAAAAGACCTGAGTATGTTGCAACAGTTGTATCTGCATATAGACACGCAGCGGATAACTATATAGCGACAGGAAAAACTGGTGTAACTACTGAAGATATGAACGAACTATACACAATATTTAATAGAAAATTCACGAGAGGATATATACTTGGCGAAAAAGGTATAGACATAATGAACTCTGAAAAACCAAACAACAGAGGTCTATACATAGGTAAAGTAGTAGATTTTAATAAGAAAAGAAAAAGATTAAAGATAAAACTAGAAAACACTCTTAAAAAAGGTGATGGAATAAACCTTGGTGGAGGAACTATCGGTAGAATAATCAAGGGAAATGAGATAAGTGAAATAGGATTTGCCGGAGAAACTATCGAGTTAGACTTTGTAGGAGAGGCTAGAAAAAATCAGTATGTGTTTAAAACATCTGACAACTCTCTAATAGAAAGGGTAAAATCTACTTTTGAAAGCGATAAAGAATTAGTCAAAACTCCTGTATATATGAGATTTAAAGCTTATATAGGAGAAAAACCTGTACTTGAAATATCTGATACAGAAGGAAATTCGGTGCTAGTTGAGGGAGAAAAAGAGGCAGAAAAAGCTATGAAGGTAGCATTATCTGAAGAAAAGGCAAAATCTCAGCTTGAAAAACTTGGAAACACTCCTTATGAGTTAGAAAATATAGAACTAGATATAGGCGAGGATGTTAGTATTCCTGTAAGTATGATAAATAAAATGAGAAGGGAAGCTATAGAAAAATTATCTGATGCAAGAGAAGTTGTAAAAGGAAGAAGTCTAAAAGACAAAGAAATAGAATACTCTATAGAAGATAAAAGACCAGAGTATTTAGAAGAAGAGCCTAGAATAAGAGTTAAGGTTAAAAATTTAGAGCAGTTAAAAGCGGTTGTGGATTTAGAAATAGATACAATATACTATGAAAACTTATACGATTTTGCTGAAGCTAAAAAAATAGCTGCAGAAAATAATAAGAAAATAGTATACTCTGCACCTAGAATAATGAGAAATCCTGACTACAAGGTATTTGATAAGATAATAGATGAAATAACTGAAGAGGATTCTGTACTTGCAGCGAGCTGGGGAGAAATAAAATTCTTCACAGAAAACTGTGGATGTGGAATTAGAGCAGATTGGTCATTAAATGCGTTCAATGGAGAGAGTATGAATTGGCTTAGAAATAGTGGAATGGAAAGTATATGTATATCTCAGGAAATGAATGTAAGTGAAATAAAAGAATCTATAAAACACACAGATGCAGAAATAGAAACAGTTGTATACGGATACGCACCTATGATGATAAGTGAATACTGTCCAATGGGTGTACTTGTAAGAAACTGCAAAAAAGATAAAAGATGTGCAGAATGTAGAAAAGATAAATATATGTTAGAAGATCAGAAGGGAAGCCAGTTTAGACTATCTCAGAGCGAATTCTGTAGAACTACAATATACAATTCTGAACCTACAATAATGCTTGAAAATCTTGAAGATGTTGCAGAAACTGGTGTCGACTTCTTTAGATTAGACTTTTCACTAGAAACACCAGAAGAAGTTAGAGAAATAGCTAAAGCATATATAGAAACAACAGAAAATGACTTTGAATTAAGCGATACTGCAGAAAAAGTACTAAATAAGAATAGAAATTACACAACTGCTCACTTCTACAAAGGAGTTGAGTAATATGAATATGACAGTACTTACAACTATTTGCTACATTGAAAAAGATGGCAAAACACTAATGCTTTATAGAAATAAAAAGAAAAACGACGTACATGAAGGTAAGTATGTTGGTATTGGTGGAAAATTTGAATTTGGAGAAACTCCAGAAGAATGTATAATCAGGGAGATTAAAGAAGAAACTGGATTAACTGTAAATTCACTTAGATACCATGGACTTATTTCTTTCCCTAAATTTGCAAATGATGACAACTGGTACATGTTTATATTCAGTTGCAGAGATTTTGAAGGAGAGGTTCCTGAAGATAGATTAGATGATTGTCCAGAAGGAAGACTTCTTTGGGTCGATAACGACAAGGTTATGGATTTAAATATGTGGGATGGAGATAGAGTATTTTTAGAGTGGGTAGCTACTAAGAAGGTGTTTAATGCAAAAATTGAATACAAAGATGGAGAATTAAAGAGATATAACGTAGATTTCTATTAAAAGTAATAAAAAAGGCATATACTACTAAAATTGGTATATGCCTTTTATAATTATATTATTTTAAATATGTTCCGTTTTCGTCCTGGTATACTATACCTTTTCTCATAAGTACACCTAAAGCTCTTTTGAAATTCTTTTTACTTGAATTGAATAATATTTTTATATCTTTTGGATCAGATTTGTCGTTAAATCTCATATATCCGTCATTTCCTTCAAGATAGCTTAATATCTTGTATTCAACTGAATCCATTTCAGATTTTCTGTCCGCTCTTGGAGTAAGTCCAAGTTTTCCGTCTTCGTATATTTTTATAACTTTTAGGTTTTCCATAACCTGTCCGACATCTAAATCTGTAAAGTATTCGTTGTTTAGTATAACTGCTGCGTATTTGTTATCTACACAAAGCATAGCAGTTCCATTAGTCTGGAATCCGTACACTATACCAGTCACAGTATCTCCTAAATTGTACTCATGGTCTGTAGTTAGATGATTGTCTATATCAGTAGTTGCAGCTATTCTTCCGCTCTTGTCTACATATATATAGAATAAATATTTTTCATCTCTAAACATTGGATGAGTTTTTTCTCTAAATGGTACAAGTACATCCTTTGGAAGCCCAACATCTATAAATGTACCTATATCAGTATTGTCGACTACTTTAAGATATGCTATATCCCCCACGCAAGCTAAAGGTTTCTTTGTAGTTGCAGCAAATCTTCCTTTAGAATCTTTAAATATGAAGACTTCCACTTCTTTTCCGACCTCGATTTCAGTTCCGTCTTCAATAAATTTATTGTGAAGTAGCACATCATCAGTTGAGTCACCTGTCTGACCATCTAAGAAATAGCCAAAATCAGCTTTTCTCTTAACTTCAAGCTTATTTAATTCTCCTATTTTTACCAAATTTTTCACTCCTAACGTTTTAATCATTAAATCTATTATAATACATAAGTCATATGAAATGGAAAGTTATTTTAATTTAAGAGAAATAAATTTTTATAAAGTAAGTTAAGAAAAATTATTTTTTTGTTAAAAGCATTGAATAAAAAATGCTATAGGTATATAATTGGTATATACCAAAATAAAAGGTGGAATCGATATGAAGAAAGTAGATAAAACTAGCTCTGTATCAATACATATCCAATTACAATCGATAATAAAGGATATGATAGAGTGTGGAGAATTAAAAGAAGGCGACGTACTTCTTCCAGAAAGAGAAATTTGTAAAGAACAAGAAATAAGCAGAATGACTGTCAATAAAGCTATAAATGCACTTGTTTCTGAAGGAATTCTCTACAGAAAACAAGGTAAAGGAACTTTTGTAGCGCAGAAAAAGAAAAAATATCAGTTCAACAATGTAAAAGGGTTTACAGAAGTTATGAAGAGCAGAGGAATTGATATTAAGACAGATATAATAAAATTTGAAATACTAAACCCAGATGATATTATAATGGAAAAACTGGGAATAACTGACAAAAGAGAAAACGTATACAAGATAAAAAGAATTAGATATGTAGAAAATGAGCCATTTGGATACGAGATTGCATACATTCCTGAAAAGGTATGTGGTGGTATGACAAAGGGAATGCTAGACGATAATTCTTTGTATAAAATTTTGGAAAATGAATATGGATACAAAGTAGCTAGAGTAGAGCAGATAATAGATCCTATACAAGTAGATACAAAAGTTAGCGAAAAACTACAATGTGAAAAAGGACGGCTAGCACTTAGTATTCAGAGAACATCTTACACAGAAGATGAAAAAATTATAGAGTATACAGTGACTATAATTAGAAGTGATAAATATCAGTATGAGATAAATATAGGAATGTAATTTTAATAGAATAAATTTAAAAAATATTGATTAGGAGGGGTATTAAAATGAAATGCCTTACAAACGGTAGAATTATATTAAAAGACAAAGTTTTAGAAGGAAAAAATATTATATTCGATAGCAAAATACAGAGTATAACTAGTGAAATTCCTGAAGGGTGCGAGGTAATAGACGCTAAAGGTCAGTATATATCTCCTGGTTTAATAGATATACATATACATGGTAATATGGGTGAAGATACTATGAATGGTACAGACCACGCAATAGAAACTATGTCAAAATCTGTTGCACGTCATGGTGTTACAGGGTTCTTACCAACAACTATGACAATGGGAAAATCTGATATATACACAGCTTTAGAAACAATAAGAAGAGCAA
>Oklahoma_p2__coassemble_1675_pt1 | contig 12817 bp, 11 predicted proteins | sample Oklahoma_p2__metabat2_high_PE_021 | metagenome-assembled genome bin Oklahoma_p2
ATCCTAATCCACCAGATGCTACTTCTGTTACTATCCATATAGCTAATAAGTATTTTGCTGTGTAGAATGCTATACGTTCAAATGTAAATCCTAACGCACATACATAGAAGCCAAATGGTTTTTTCTTTTTAGTTTTAGTTGCTTCCATTTTTTACCCCCTACTTAAATTTTTTTTAAAGTTTAGTGATTTAGTAATTAAACTCTTGGTTTATTTTTTCACAAAACTTTCGACATTTGTATTATAACATACTAATTAGTAAGGGGCAAATAAAAAATTATGTTATTTTTCTTAACTTTATATAAAATTCACATTAAGTTTTTTAAATATTTAAACTTTAACTTGTTATTTTATATTTTTTCATATTGTCTAAAAATTTTATATTTTTTAACAATCTTTATTATCTATTAGTTCCCCAGAATACAAGTACCATTACTCCTGGGCCTGTATGAGCACCTATTATAGGACCTATTTCTGATATACAAACTTCTGCATCTGGCAATTTTTTTTCAACACATTCTTTTAACTCTTCTGCAGATTTTAAATCATCTCCATGAGCTATCACTACAGACTTGCTAATTTCAGGGTTCCAAGTTCTTGCAATACATTCTACCTGTGCTGCCATAGCTTTGTGCTTTCCTCTAATTTTTTTAACAACCCGAAGCTTACCTTCTTCATCAACACGTAAAAGAGGTTTTATATTTAAGGTATTTCCAAGAGTAGCGGCAACTGCTGAGACCCTACCACCATGTTTTAAATGATCGAAGTTGTCTACAGTAAACCAATGGCATAAATTCATCTTATTGTCTTCTATCCAATCAACTAGCTCGTCCATAGATAGACCTTCTCTTTTCTTTTTATCTACTTCCTCTACAAGAAGCCCTTCTCCAACAGCTGCACAAAGACTGTCTATGCAAATTATCCTCTGATCTGGATAACTTTCCTGAAGTTCATTCTTGCAAAGGCAAGCAGTTTGATATGTTCCAGACATCCCAGAAGAGAAGCTGATGTATAAAACATCCTTCCCTTCTTTAAGTGCCTCTTCAAAATATTTTTCGTATTCTAGTACATTTATCTGTGAAGTAGATGCGTAATATCCCTCTTTTTGCAAACCGTAAAACTCTTTGCAGGAAATATTTCCCTGAGGTCCATACACATATTCCTTATCTCCAATTTCAACATTCATAGGTATTACTTTTACTGACTCTAAATCTTCCTGTAAATCAGAAGTCGCATCAGTAAATATTTGATATTCTCTCATATTTATTCACCCTTTTTGCAATTATCACAGCCACAGCATCCATGCCAAAGTTTGTCTGCTGTAGGTTTCCAGTTTGCTGCATATTCCACAGTCTTGTCACATAGGTGATCTACACTTTCAAAGCTCTGATAATCAGTATTTTCTGCTTTTGTTTCTTTAACCATTTGTCTTAAATATTCAGGGTTTTCTAGCATTGGGCATGGACGAAGCATATTGTCGTTAAATGGCTGATTATTGTGATATGCCATAAATAAAGGACTCTTATATGCGTCTAGTAAGCTAGTATCGTGAATATTGCAGTTTGAATAGTGTATAAATACACATGGTTCAACATCGCCCTTAGCATTTATGTGTAGGTAATTTCTTCCGCCTGCTATACATCCATGAACATACTGAGCATCATTTTGGAAGTCCATTGAGAATATTGGTTTACATTTTCTAAATTCTCTTATACGGTTAAACATTAACTCTCTCTGCTTAGGACTAGGTAATAGCTCAACTGCAGCATCGTTTCCAACTGGCATATAGTGGAAGAACCATACAAATAATGCACCGCTATCTATCATTAAATCAAAATATTTTTCACTACTTACATCTTCAACATTCTTGCTTGTATAGCAAGTTGAAATACCAAATGGTAATTTATGTTCTTTTAATAGTTTCATTGCATTCTGCACTTTTTTGTAGACACCTTCACCTCTACGTCCGTCATTTGCTTCTTCAAAGCCTTCAAGAGATATAGCAGGTACAAAGTTTTTAACACGAAGCATTTCATTACAGAAATCCTCATCTATTAAGCTACCGTTTGTAAATGCTAGGAATGCACAATCTGGATGCATTTCACAAATTTTCATTAAATCATCTTTTCTAACTAAAGGTTCTCCACCAGTGTATATGTACATGTATGTTCCCATTTCTTTACCCTGGCGAATTATTGAGTCTATTGTTTCTAAACTTAGATTTAATTTATTTCCGTATTCAGCCGCCCAACAACCAGTACAGTGCATATTACAAGCAGAAGTAGGGTCTAATAATATCGCCCAAGGAACATTGCATCCTTCTCTTTCTGATACCTCGTGCTGTATTGCACTTCCTTTTAAACTAGCATTGAATAAGAAGTTTTCAAAGAAAGCTCTTCTAACACCTGGATCTAAGTCATATACCTTTAAGATTAAATCGTACCAATGATTTTTTTCCTCTATTACAGTTCTAATAGCATCACGCTGACTCTTATACCAATACTCAGGAGTTAATTTATCCACTAATTTCATAAGTTTTGGAATATTTTCTTCTGGATTTCCTTCTATGTATTTTAGTGCTTTGTCAACTGCAAAATTTTGCATACTAGATTTTATAGATTTACTCATTTGGACTCATCCTTTCTATTTTTGTATTTTTTCCATCTTTCCGATTACACTTTTAGATTTTAATTATTATTTTTAAATGGTTTAAACAAATTATAAAAAGAATCGAATTTTATTTCATTGGACAAATTTAGTCTTTTGTCCTAATTTGCGACAAAGACTTAACTTTGTCCAAATTTTAGACAGATGTCTATTTATGTCCATTGTATGAAATGTGTGAAATTATTTATTATTAAAATAAATAATAAGTATATTAATTTTTAGCAAAAATATTCTTGTCAAACATACTCTAAAAAGAATTTAGTATATTTTTCTAAATAATACTTAATCCATTGAAAGGAGGGCAAATCTATATGAAAAATGACGTATTCTACACCTTGATAGAGACCGTCGTCGCAAATAAGTTAAAAGATATGGAAAAATATCCCGAACGAGCCGCCAGAAATTTAATTGATTTGGGACTGTTATTCTCCAAAGGGAAATTTCAAAACTCTTTTTTCTCATCTGCACAGACCATGCTTCAAAATGAAGAAAGTCCATATTATAAATTGATATCAAACGTCGTAAATGGCGTAGAAAATCAACGACTACTTACCTTTGGCATGAATCTTGGCTATAATTCTTTTAAGTGTGGGTCTAAGATAATAAGAAGAAACGAACGAAAACTAAACTGCATTATTCCCTGGGAAATTACCCTGCATATAGATAGTTTTTCTTTTAAAAATAATAACCAACATTACGACAAACTTATCACTGACGGAGAAAAACTTGGAATATACAGTTGGATAATTTTTTTGAATAACCCCTCAACTAATTTTCTGGATTTAATAAAAAGACATCCTGACAGCGTCTTTTTCATATTCCTAGAAAACTTAGATATAAAAAATTGCGATATGATAACTGATATTGATAAAAACTTTTTGGATTGCGTTGAAGAGCTAGAAAACATTATGCTCATAGTCGAACTAGATAAGAAAAATCGCCATGTTTACAATGAACTAAGTAGCAGAAAACTTTTGTATAGTGTTTATTATAGATATTCCCAGAAGAATATCGATCTAATACTTGACGGAAGTATTCTTCGTTTTGCAGAGCAATTCAATCCATTTTTTACAGTTTTTGTCTCAGAGCAACATTGTAATGACAATCTTCGCAAGATGGTCTACAAAATTTCTGAGCAAACTAGAATTAATCAAAGCTATAGTACTATAGCTTGGGAATTATTCTACAGCAATGCATACATAGACAATATTATCTCGGGTAAAAGTCGATATATCTCCTTTGATCATAGTGGAAACCTATGCACTGTTGATGGAAAAAAGGTTGCTAATGAAAATATCAGTGACTCTTCTAAAACTGAAAATATAGATACAGCAGGATTTGATAATTTAGAATTCGATAATTCAAAAGAGAATAATATCTTCTACTCTGACCTCATTTCGATTTTGAAGTCAAATTCTAAACTTTAACCTCCCAATTTAGGCAATCATTCTTGTTTTTAAGTACTCCATTTTTTGCTTGAATTTTGCCTTTTGGAATTTGTATTATTTTAGATATACTATGTTGATAATTAGTTTTAAATCCAAACTTTTTATAATTAAGCTTATTTTTATACTTATTATCCCTTAATTATCCTTATTTTTAAGGTGGTTAGTTTTAAAATAGAAAATGGACTGTTGCATATCCTACATCAGTCCATTTTCCGTTTACTAGCTTATTATATAAATTTTTTAACATCGATAATAATTTTTATTCTACATTTAATTCCTGCTGCATTATTATAATTGCGGTTCTTATAAGTCCCATTATTTTTTCTAAAAATTCATCAGCTTTCATACACTCATTGCTCAAAAGCCATCTTTCTATAGCACACAAAATAGCATCTGTAAGGAAATCTACCGTAAATTCATCTACCTTTGCCTCATCTATTGACACAAATTCTTGCATTAAAAATAATATTCTATTTTTCACTAATGGTTGGATATATTCGCAAAAATGGTCCGAAAAAGAATTTTGCCCTTTTATCAACAATGCCTTCTGATAAAATTCTCTATTATTATAGAAATACTCACAAATATTTTCTATTGATTCCATTCTTTCCTCATATGTTTCCTTAGAACTCCGCTCAGATGCAACTTTTATAAATTCTGTATCAAAAATCCAATTCACTAAGTCGTATTTATCCTTAAAGTGATAATAGAAACTTTTTCTATTCATATCACAGCCATCGCAAATTTGAGCCACCGTTATTTTGTCAAATTGCGTGGAATTCATTATTTCTTTTAGTGATTCTGCCAAAGCTTTTTTTGTAATATTTGAGTCAGCCACAAAAACAACCTCCTTACATTATCAAAGTAATTTGTCATATTGAACTCTACCCATAATACTACTATATCACATTATTCAAGATAAAAATTATTTCACTCTATTATATTTTCTTCTTTTATCCACATTTTCACAGAATAATTCACTTATTTTACTATTGTATGTGTGTTTTTCTTCATATTTATTGCAACTAATTTTTCTTGGTGTTAAAATTGATGCAAATATAATTGCAATTTATTATGATAAATATACTTTTTCATCAAATTATATTTTTATAATAAACATATTATCTATTTCAAAGGAGATGCATTTATGATGATGTATAAAACACACAAATTTGACCATAAAGTCGATGAAGATGTTATTTTCGCTTCTAGAGACTCAGAATTTATTTTACCAAAATATAAAATTCCAAAGGAACAATCTGACTCTAAAGCTATTTTAGAAATTGTAAAAGACGAGCTGTTTTTAGACGGAAATGCCCGCCAAAATCTAGCTACCTTCACTCAGACTTATGAAGATGAGTACATCAAAGAAATAATGGAAATTGGAATGAATAAAAATATGATAGATAAGGATGAATATCCTCAAACTGCTGAGATTGAAAACCGTATAGTTTCTATGCTTGCAGATTTATGGAATTCTCCAAATGAGCTGACTTCAATAGGTACATCTACTGTTGGTTCTTCAGAAGCTTGTATGCTTGGAGGGCTTGCGATGTATCATCGCTGGAGAATGAAACGTATTGCAGAAGATAAAGATATAAGTAAACCAAACCTAGTTACAGGACCTGTTCAGGTTGTTTGGGAAAAATTTGCAAGATATTGGGGTATAGAGCTTAGAGAAATTCCTATGGAAGAAGGCAGATACTATATGGATCCCGACTCTATGCTTGAATATATAGATGAAAATACAATCGGTGTCGTTACAACTCTTGGACTTACATTTACTGGAGAGTACGAACCTATAGAAAAACTTTCTCACGCACTTGATAAGCTTGAAGAAAAGACTGGTTTAGATATAGATATGCACATAGATGCAGCATCTGGTGGATTTTTAGCACCATTCTGTGCACCTAAGATAAAATGGGACTTTAGACTTCCTAGAGTAAAATCAATAAGTGCATCAGGCCACAAGTTCGGACTTGCTCCTCTAGGATGTGGGTTTGTTGTTTGGCGTGATGTAAATGATCTACCTGATGATTTAATTTTCCACGTAAATTATTTAGGTGGAGATATGTCTGTGTTCCAACTTAACTTCTCAAGACCAGCTGGACCAATTATAGCTCAGTATTACCAGTTACTTAGACTTGGATTTGATGGATATAAAAAAGTACACATGAACTGCTACAAAACTGCCCAGTATTTAGCTAAAGAGATTGAAAAACTAGGTATTTTTGAGATAATTTTTGACGGAAATCCAAACAAAGGTATCCCTGCAGTTACATGGAGATTAAAAGAAGATGCAGAAGTTTCGTTTAATTTATATGATTTTGCGGATAAGTTGAGAAGTAGAGGCTGGTTGGTTCCTGCGTATTCTCTTCCAAAATACGCTGATAATGTAGTTGTTCAGAGAATTTTGGTTAGACAGGGATTTGGACTAGATATGGCTTCACTTCTTATGCAGGATATTAAGAGAACATTGAAGTATTTTGAAACTCATAGAGTTGTTTCTCATTTGAATGAGGAAGATGTTGCGAGTTTAAACCATACAGGAAGATAAAAAACGACATATGATAATTGATAAAAAGTATAAATAAATTAAAAAATTGAATATAAATCTTAGAAGCTGTTACAGTATTTGTAGCAGCTTTTTTATACTATTTTTTAGTACAATGTAGTCTTTTTAATTTTTAGTATAGCATAGCCATTTTTTACATATTGTATATTTCTTTATATTTTCTCTGATTTATGCTAAAATAGCTATTTGAGGAAAATATACTTTTAGTAAAAATTTTTAGGAGAGAAAGCTATGGACAATTCAAAAACAAAGACACGTTTAACTTATATTGATATTGCTCGTGGAATTGCAATTCTTTTGGTCGTTATAGGTCATATGAATCAGTTCTACAGGAATAACTTGAATATTTCAAATCCACAAATGCTATCATTTATTTATACTTTTCACATGCCTCTTTTCTTTATAATCTCAGGCATGTTATTTTCAGAGAAATCATTTAAAGATGTATCATTTACAAAATTTTTAATCAAAAAGATAAAAACATTAATAGTTCCCTATCTATTTTTAGATATAACTGGAGGACTTTTTAATGTTTTTGTTTATTCAGATGCTACTTTAGTAAATATAAAAAATGTTGTTGTAAATACATTGACTCTTCATTGTAACGTAGGTGCCAACTGGTTTATATCTGCATTATTCATAGGTGAGATAATTTTATATTTCTTTATGAAGTTTTATATGCCTATTTATAAATACATCGCTTGGATACCATTCCTACTTATAAATGTGTTTTATCCATTTTCTCATTGGATAAATATCGCTGTTAGAGGGGTTATTGCTTTTACATTTATACTTTTAGGATACTATCTAAAAGAATTTTTCAAAAGCGATTTAAACAAACGTTGGTATATGATTTCAATTTCTTTAGTTATCACTTATATGGTATCTAAATTCAATGGACAGATAGATATCTGGGGAAGTACTATCGGAAATCCATTCCTATGTGTTTTAGGTGGATTAGCTGGTTCTTATGCAGTAATTGGTATTTCAAAACTTATATCATCAAAACTTCTTGTTTTTATCGGTCAAAATACAATGACTGTTATGGGTACGCATATGCTTATTATATTCTTTATTTGGCCTTTGTTATCAAAGAGTGTTTTTGCTGCGTTCCCAAGTTTGACAACTAGTGCAGTTGGTGCAGTATTATTCTTCGCCATTGTTATAGCTGTTGATCTTCCAATAATGTATTTATACGATAGATTTATTCCATTTTTAATCGGTAAACCATCAAAGCCGGTTGTTAAGGAAAAAGAAGCAGTGAAATCTGTTCAAGATATTGCATAAGTTTAGAATAAGATAAAAATTAAGGGACTATTGCACGTTTTTACAATAGTCCCTTTTATAATTACTTTTTATTTTTTATTCAATTTTACTAACGATACAAAATAATCATTTAGAAGATTCCACGTCTTTTCATCTTCTTCAATAAACTTTGCTTTTTCTTTTATGTTACTTAATTCTACTTCAATATAGTCATTTAAAACCTGAACTCTTGGAGATAGCCCCATTTCTGGTAATTCTTGTTTCATTTTTAATAGTTTATCCACTTCTGATCTTATTGAATTCTCCAACTCAGCTTCCATTAATTCAGAAAATAACATCGGTGGTGGACATTCTTTATCTAAAATCCATTTCGCTGCTAGTATTGGTCTAAGTACGTAAAAATACTTTTTAACTCTCACTTGCTCTACTTCCAGACTCAACTGCCATAATAATTTTTACATTTTCTTTTTCTTCAATTTCTTTTAGCTTGTTTTCTATAATTGTTTTCAATATAATCACCTCATTAATTTATACTACATTAGCTTTTTAATACAAAATATATTTTTTAGTTATAATTTTTTCAAATACTTTACTGGCACACTTTCAACTAACCATACATTATTCTCTGATTTTAAAAATTCTATTCCATTTTCTACCATCTTTTTGCAATCTATCTCATATATTATAGGTTTTCCATGTCTTTTTCCCACTTTTTCAGCTGTTTCTATGTCATTTGATAGATGAACATATAATCTATTTTTCCTAATAAGTCCCTGTTTTTCAATAGATTCTACATATTTTTCACCAGTTCCATGATACAAAATATCTGGTGGATTTAATTTTTTTAGCTCTACATCAACAGAAATTGAATGTCCTTGATTTGCACGTATCATCGTTTTATCTTCATTAAATGAGTATCTATTTTTATCGTCCTCATCCACAATTTTTTCTAGAATTTGCATATCTATAGGATATTTTTTATTTACTCCAACGATTAATTCTTCAACATTTGCCCATCCATGTTCATCTAATGTTATTCCTATTGTTTCTGGTTTATGACGTAATATTAGACTTATAAATCTGCTTGTTTTTATCAAATTTCCCATAGCTATACCTCCTTTTGTTTAAAACTTTTTTCTTATAGCTTATCATTTTTGCATAATAAGTTCTATACTTTTCATTGTATAAATTATCATTTATTTGTCCTTTCTATATATAGGAGGTGTTTGATTTTGAAAAAAGAAGTTAGTATAGATTATTTATGCAATGAAAGAGAAAACCAATATTTTGATAGAAAAAGTGCAAGAATCAAACCAAATGAAGTAGCAAGGCACTTAGTTGCTTTTTCAAATGCAAATGGAGGAATATTGGCAGTTGGAATAGAAGATGATGGAACAATAACAGGATTTAATTATGATAAAGCAAATTCTATAAATGACTTTTTGTATGTTCCTTTTTCATGCTGCCAAGGAAATTTGAATGTAGAAACAGAAATTAAAGAAGTAAACGGCATACAAATTCTTCTATTCTTTATTGATTCAGTTGAAAATAATGTAATTAAAACAAGTGATAATAGAGTTTATCTTCGCATAGGGGATAAGTCAAAACTATTAACACACAATGAAATAACCCAACTTGAATATGATAAAGGTGATAGAAGTTTTGAGGATTTAATCATAAAAGATTCTAGCTTTGATGATATCGATACAGAGCTTTTATTAAAATACAAACATATTCTAAATACTAATCTATCATTAGAAGAAATTTTAGAAAGTAGATCTTTAATGAAAGAAGGTCATCTTACTGTTGCTGGAGTTTTATTATTCTCAAAATATCCAACAAAGTTCTTACCACAAGCTAGATTAAGACTTCTAAAATACGATGGTACAAAAATGGAAACAGGTAGAAGATTAAATCTTATCAAAGAAATAAACTACGAATATGCTATTCCTAGAATTATTGGAAATGTCAAACAAGCTATAAATTTTCAACTTAGAGAATTTCAATATCTTGGCAAAGATGGTATTTTCAAAATAATACCTGAATATCCTGAATTTGCTTGGTTTTAAGGTATTGTAAATAGCTTAACTCATAGGAACTACTCTATTATTGGAGATTATATTAGAGTTTCATTGTATGATGATAGATTGGAAATTTTTAGTCCTGGAAAACTTCCAAATATCGTTACTTTGAATAATATGAAAAATACTCGCTATTCTCGAAACCCAAGAATTGCAAGAGTATTAAGTGAGTTCGGGTGGGTTAAAGAGCTTAATGAAGGTGTGAAAAGAATCTATGATGAGATGGATGGTTTTTACCTAAATAAACCTACTTATTCTGAACCTAATAGAAATTCAGTCTTACTTGTACTTGAAAATAGTATTACTTCAAGAACCCTAAGAGTTGAAGATAGGATACAAAAGAATTTCGATGAGTCAGTTTTTAATTCTTTAAACGAATATGAAATTAAAATTATTCAATTTCTAATGACAAATGAAAAAATAACTTCAAAGATAGCATCATCTCTAACAGGAAAAAGTAGCAAAACATGTATCACTATTTTAAAATTGCTAGTTGATAAAGATATACTAAAGTGGCATGGTAATAGCAATAGGGATCCTACTCAATATTACTCACTTAACTCAAAATATAAGTAATTATATTTTTTTATAATATACTTCTAAGTAGGCATCTATTTTCTAAGTATTTCTATGTAACTTCTAAGTAGGTATATGCTTTCTAAGTATTTCCATGTAACTTCTAAGTAGGTATATGCTTTCTAAGTATTTCTATGTAACTTCTAAGTAGGTATATGCTTTCTAAGTATTTCTATGTAACTTCCAAGTGTATATACTTTCTAAGTATTTCTATGTAACTTCCAAATAAAAAGGGATTGTCACAGTTAAACTCCGTAACAATCCCTTTCTTATTTATGAATTGATTTCTTCATACATTTATTTATACACTCGCCGCATCTTATACACTCCACGCTATTTGGATTTTCATACGGTTTTATTCCCATTTTACACTTTTTCCGACACATCCCACACTTATTACAGCTGCTATCCACCTTATATCTAAACGGAGATATTTTATTAAACACACCTAAAAATACTCCAAAAGGACAAAAATATTTGCAAAACGGTCTAAATACGAATAGCGACATCAAAAATACTGTACTAAATCCAAATAATTTTACAAATATCTTAGCATCTCCAAATATACTCTTATCTTGCATCATGGAAACTGGCACTAAGATTATCAACGCAATAAATATAATGTATTTTATTTTCTCTCTAATAATGCCACATTTTCCACATGTACTGAGTGAGGGAACATATCAACTGGCTGAATTTCAACGCATTTAAAACCTCTCTCATCCATATACGCTAAATCTCTCGCCAAAGTAGATGGGTTACAAGAAACGTAAACCACTCTCTCTGGATCCATAGAAACTATAGTATCAAGCACTTTTTCGTCGCAGCCCTTTCTTGGAGGGTCAACAACGACAACATCTGCTTTCTTTCCTTCTTTGTACATCTTTGGAACAACTTCTTCCGCTTTTCCAGCATAAAACTCAGTATTTTCAAGTCCGTTAAGTTCTGCATTTCTCTTAGCATCTTTTATCGCATCCTCAACAATCTCAATTCCGTAGACCTTCTTAGCTTTCTGTGCTAAGAACAGAGAAATTGTACCAATTCCGCAGTATATATCGAAAACTGTTTCATTTCCAGTTAAATTTGCATACTCTAAAGCCTTGTTGTATAACACTTCTGTCTGCACTGGATTTACCTGGAAGAATGAAAGTGGAGATATTTCAAACACAAGATTTCCTATATAATCGTTGATTTTTCCTGTTCCACATATAACTTTATTCTCTCTTCCAAGAATTACATTTGTCTTGTTTGTATTTACATTTACCACTAAAGTCTTGAATCCTTTTATTCTTTCTTCAAGCATTTTTGCAAGTTTATTTACATTAGGTATATTTTTTCCATTTGCAACTAATACAACCATAACCTCGCCAGTTGTAAATCCGATTTTTGTAACTATGTGTCTTAAAAGTCCTTTATGTTTCACTTCATCGTACACACTTATATTATTTTCGACGATAAATTCTCTAACAACTTCGATTATCTCATCGTTTAATTCGTGCTGTATCATACACTTAGCTGTTGGAATTACCTCGTGGCTCTTCTTTTTGTAGAATCCAATCACAGGCTCCCCTTTTCTCATCTGAACTGGGAACTGAGCCTTATTTCTGTATCTAAATGGAGTTTCCATACCTATTGTATCGTGTATAGTCGCACCTTCAATCTTACCAATTCTTGAAATAACCTGCTTAACCTCGTTAGTTTTAAGCTCAAGCTGCTTATTGTAGTCAAGCTCCTGAATTTGACAACCACCACACATTTTTAGGCTATCGTCACAAACTCTCTCTACTCTGTAAGGAGAATGCTCGATAATCTCAACAAGATCACCAACCGCATAATTTTTCTTAGACTTATTTATCTTTACCTTAACCTTTTCTCCAACTAATGCACAGTCCACAAAAACTGTAAATCCATCGTATTTACCAATCCCGACACCAGACTCACCCATGTCTACTATGTCTACTATGTACTCTTTATTTTTCTCTAGCATAATATCCTCCATTTTCTAAAATTTTCATCTATCTCAATCAAATTCTTTCCAAAATTATTATTTATCAAAAATCACTTACTTTTGACTTTTTCAGACCTAAAAATTATTATTCTCAAAATTTAATTTTAACAGAAAAAAGCCCTGTACTCAAGTACAAGGCTTTTTTTTTAGTAATTCCAGATATACTTTCCTCTTTCTCCTGTTCCATAGAAATCAGCA
>Oklahoma_p2__coassemble_1751_pt1 | contig 12179 bp, 10 predicted proteins | sample Oklahoma_p2__metabat2_high_PE_021 | metagenome-assembled genome bin Oklahoma_p2
GGATTTTTCATATCATTTATAATAGGGCTTATTTTAGTTATAGAAATTGTAAAAGTTAAAATAAAGAAGAGGTAGAATTGGAGGGATTATATGAAAAAGTGGACTCTAATACATAGAGGAAAACCAGACGTTACAGATGAAACAGAAAAGTTTAAACTTTCTCCAGAGATATCTCAAATTCTTGAAAATAGAAACATAAATTCTGAGGAGGAGATAAAATTATTTACAAATCCATCCTTAGATTACTTGAGAGACCCATTTTTAATGAAGGATATGGGAAAGGCAGCAGAGCGTATAAAAAAGGCAATAGAGTTAAATGAGAGAGTTTGGATATATGGAGATTATGATGTTGACGGTGTTTCGTCGACGTCGGTGCTACTTACGTACTTTAGGTCTATAAATTTTGATGTTAAGTATTATATACCAAATAGACTAGAAGAAGGATATGGAATAAATAAAGAGGCTATAGAATATATAAATTCTGAAGGGTGCGATTTAATTATAAGCGTCGACTGCGGAATAACATCAGTAGATGAGGTTGAATATGCAAATGAACTTGGTATAGAAATGATTATCACAGACCACCATGAATGTCAAAGTGAAATCCCAAATGCATATGCAGTTGTAAATCCAAAGCAAGATGATTGTAATTATCCTTTTGATATGCTTTGTGGATGTGGAATAGCATTTAAACTAGTACAGGCACTTACTCCACCAGAAGTATTCAAAACAACAGTTTATGATTATATAGAAATAGCTACACTAGCCACTATATGTGACATAGTTCCTTTGGTAGATGAAAATAGAATAATTGTGAAAAATGGTCTAAAAGCTATGAAGAATGGGCATAATTTAGGTCTTTCAGAACTTATAAATGTATGTGGAGTAGATAAAGAAAAAATAGGTTCTTCTCATATAGGATTTACAATAGGACCGAGAATAAATGCAGCAGGAAGACTAGGTTTTTCTGATTTAGGTGTAGAACTATTCACAGCTACAGATAAGGATACTGCACATGAAATAGCATTGGCATTAGATGAAAAAAATAATGATAGACAAATGATAGAGATGAAAATTCATCACGAGGCAGAAACAATTATAAAAAATGATCCATCATATGAAGATGATAAGGTTATAGTTTTAGCACATGAAGGTTGGCAGCATGGTGTTATAGGAATAGTAGCATCTAAGCTAACAGAAAAATACTACAAACCTACAATACTTATGTGTATAGAAGATGGTGAGGCAACAGGTTCTGCTAGATCTATAAAAGGATTTAGTATATTTGATGCCCTAACAGAATGTGCTGATATACTTACAAAATTTGGTGGACATGAACAGGCGGCGGGGCTTAGTATAAGTGCAGATAAAGTACCAGAGCTTAGAAGAAGAATAAATGAATCAGCTGATATAAATCTTACAGAAGAAGATATGATAGAAGAAATCAAAGTAGAGTACGAATTAGATGAAAAATCAGCTAACTTTGATTTAATTGAAGAACTTAGAAAACTTGAGCCGTTTGGTATGAGCAATCCAACACCAAAGTTTATTTTAAGAGATTGTATACTTAGAGATATGAGATTCATGGGACAAAATAAACAGCATATAAAACTAGAAATAGAAAAGGAAAGTGTATTTGAATGCGTCGGATTTAATGCAGCTCATTTAATAGATGGTTTAAAAAATGGAGATAGAATAGATGTATTATTCCAATTAGATGAAAATACGTTTATGGGAAAAAGAAAATTGCAGTTCTTAGTTAAAGACCTGAGACTTGCTTATCCAAAATCGGCTACGACAAATATGGATGCTGTTAAACTTATGAACGAATTAATTCCTGATAATGAAAATAGTATGTACAATGTAGAAAGTTTAGAAGGTAGTGGATTAGGACATATAGATATAGAGGGAAAAAGAGTAGAAAACATATTTGATTTTATCAAAGACGATACACTTGTAATAGCAAACTCTATAAATGGATTTTTCAGAGCAAAATCAGATTTAACACTTTTAGAAGAAGATATAGAAATATATTTTAAAGAAATAGATGAAAATGACAAAAAGCATTCAAAAATACATCTGATATTCTCGCCTAATATTGATAAAATAGACGTAAAAAGATATAATAATATTATTCTTTATGATTATCTGTATACTAGGGATGACTATGTCAATCTATACTCTAAAGTGGAAAATAAATGTGAAATAATAAAAAATTACAATGAAATTGATAAAATTTATATTAAGAGCATAATGGAAAACATAGTACCAACTAGAAATGAATTTGTAAATATTTATAGATATGTAACAAAAAATAGGGGAATTAAATTTAGAATGGACGACACGATGAATATATTCAAAATGATTCCTTTAAAGCTATTTGCAATTATCAAGATTTTTAAAGAGCTTGGGCTATTTGATGTGGCAATAGATGAGCGTGACTTTGTAAATGTTGAAATGCTACCAAAACCAGATAGTAAGCTTGATTTAAATAGAAGTAAAATTTTAATAAACCTAAATCAAATTAGAGAAAAAGCAAAAGAAATTTATAATGTTTAAGTATTGGAGGAAAAAAGATGAACTTAGAATCTAAAATAAGAAATATACAGGACTTCCCAAAACCAGGTATAGGATTTAAAGACATAACAACTCTATTAAAAGATGGAGAAGCTTTTAAAGAAGCTGTAGATAGAATAGTTGAAAATTTAAAAGATAAAGATATCGATTATGTAGTTGGACCTGAAGCTAGAGGATTTTTATTAGGAGCTCCTGTAGCTTATGCTTTAGGTGTAGGATTTGTACCTATAAGAAAACCAGGTAAATTACCTGCAGAAGTGGTTAGCTTTGAATATGATCTAGAATATGGAACAGATAAAATAGAAATGCATAAAGACTCAATAGAAGAAGGAAAAAAAGTAGCTATAATAGATGACTTACTAGCTACTGGAGGAACTGTTGAAGCAGCTACTAAATTAATAGAAAGTTTAGGTGGAGAAATAGCTTCTATTCAGTTCTTAATAGAGCTTGAGTTCTTAAATGGTAGAGATAAACTAAAAGTATATGATGTTGAATCAATAATAAAATACTAATCAATAGATTAGCCATACAGATGGAACGGAATAAGGTGGTTTTATGCAGGGAAAAAAGAAATTAGAAGGCATAAAGTTAAAAGATGCCGAAAGAAATGAAAGAACGTTAGAAGTTCTCGCCGATACTTCTGTTGAATCAGATAAAGAGCTTATTGAAATACTAGACAAAGTAAAATCATATGCTCCAAATGGTGATTTAGACACAATAATGAAAGCATATAAATTAGCTAAATATGCGCATAGAGATCAAAAGAGAAAATCGGGAGAACCATACTTTATACATCCACTAGCTGTTGCAAATATAATATGCGATATGCAGCTAGATATAGAAACAGTATCAGGAGGTCTATTACACGATGTTGTTGAAGATACTGAGTATACATATGAGGATATAGAAAGTATTTTTAATAAAGAAATAGCGGATCTTGTAGACGGTGTTACAAAGCTTGGTAAAATAAAATACCGCTCAAAGGAAGAAACACAGTCTGAAAACTTGAGAAAAATGTTCTTGGCTATGGCTAAAGATATAAGGGTTATACTTATAAAATTAGCCGATAGACTTCACAATATGAGAACTCTTAACTACATGGATCCAGAAAAAGCAAAATATAAGGCTACAGAAACACTAGAAATATATGGTGGAATAGCTCATAGACTTGGTATATCTAAGATAAAATGGGAGCTTGAAGACTTAGCTTTAAGATATATAGATCACGATGGATATTATGAATTAGTTGAAAAAGTATCTATGAAGAGAAGTCAGAGAGAAGAAAATATAGCAAAAATAGTAAACTGTTTACAGGAAAAATTTGCTGAAATGGAAATACCATGTGATGTTTATGGTAGACCAAAACATTTCTATAGTATCTATAGAAAAATGAAAAATAAAAACAAATCATTCGAGGAAATATTTGACCTTACAGCAGTCAGAGTTTTAGTAGATACAGTTAAGGATTGTTATGCTGTGTTAGGTGTTGTACATACATTATGGAAGCCAATACCAGGTAGATTTAAGGACTACATAGCTATGCCAAAACCTAATATGTATCAGTCACTTCACACTACAGTTGTTGGACCAGATGGTGAGCCATTAGAAATTCAGATAAGAACGCATGAAATGCACAATATAGCAGAATACGGTATAGCTGCACACTGGAAATATAAAGAAGGTATCTCTAACTCTAAAGAAGATAAAATCGAAGAAAAACTTCAGTGGTTAAGACAGATGATGGAATGGGAAAAAGATTTAAAAGATCCTCATGAATTCCTAGATGCCTTAAAAGAAGATGTTTTCTCAAGCCAGGTATATGTATTTACTCCTCAGGGAGATGTTATAGAATTGCCTGCTGAATCAACACCAATAGACTTTGCATATAGAGTACATACTAATATAGGTAATAAATGTGTTGGTGCAAAAGTAGACGGTAGAATGGTTACATTAGATTATAAATTACAGAATGGTAATATAGTTGAAATACTTACTTCTTCAAACTCTCCTGGACCAAGTAGAGACTGGTTAGGTATAGTAAAAACTCCAAATGCAAAGAGTAGAATAAGACAGTTCTTCAAAAAAGAGAGAAGAGAAGAAAATATTGAACGTGGTAATGCAATACTTGAAAGAGAATTTAAGAAACATGGATTACCTACTACAAAAGATTCTGTAATAGATAAAAATATGCTTATAATAGCTAAAAAATTCAACCAACCAAATGTTGAGGACTTAATTGCTACAGTTGGATATGGTGGAATAATGGCATCTCAGGTTGTTACAAAGCTTAAAGAGCTTTATACAAGAGAAATGAGACAGGCTATGAAAGAAAAGAAAGCTAGCCTTTCTGAAGATATAGAAAAACACAACATAAGTGATGCAGAATACAGCAAGAAGAGAAAGAAAACTCCTTCACAGGGAATAATAGTTGAAGGACTTGACAATATCTTAGTAAGATTTGCTAAGTGCTGTAATCCACTTCCTGGCGATGAAATAGTTGGATATATAACTAAAGGAAGAGGAGTTGCTGTTCATAGAGCAGACTGTGTCAATGTAAATCCAGATGACGAATTCTTTAAAAAGAGAATGATAAAAGTATCTTGGGATGGAGCTGGAAAAGATAGCAATAGTACATTTGAAGCAGAAATTCAGATAAAAGTTGTAGATAGAAGAGGAATTGTAAACGAAATAACTCATATCGTAGCAAATGAAAAAATAGGTTTAAATGGAATAAATGCTAGAAAAGGAAAAGACTCTGAAGTTACTATAAATCTTTTAGTCGAAGTAGATGGAACAGAACAGCTTGATTACATAATGAATAAGATAAAATCAGTTCCAGGAGTAGAAAGAATTTATAGAATGACAAATTAACATATAAATGAGGAGAATTTTAGGATGAGAGCTGTTGTACAGAGAGTATCTCGCTCTGAGGTTACAGTTGATGGGAGAACAATAGGAAAGATAAACAAAGGTCTTCTTGTTTTATTAGGTGTAACACATGGCGATACTTCAAAAGATGTAGATTATATAGTTGATAAAACTATCAATCTTAGAATATTTGAAGATGAAAATGACAAAATGAATTTATCTCTAAAAGATATAGGCGGTGAAATGCTTGCTGTTTCTCAGTTTACTCTTTACGGTGACTGTAGAAAAGGACGTAGACCAAGCTTTACCAATGCTGCTGCACCAGAAGAAGCAGATAAACTTTATCAGGAATTTGTAAAAAAAGTTTCAGAACAGGGAATAAATACTGAAACAGGAGAATTTGGAGCGCATATGATGGTCGATTTAGTAAATGATGGACCAGTAACTATACTTTTAGAATCAAATAAATCTTTTTAGGAGGATAAAATAGTGGAAATTAAAAGAATTGACGATTTTTATACATCAACAAACGTATACATACTATCAGATGATGAAACTAAAGAAGCTGCAGTAGTGGATCCAGGTGGAAGTCCAAATGAAGTAATAGAATACTTAAAAGAAGAAGGATTAGATTTAAAATATGTAATTCTAACTCATGGACATGCAGATCATATAGGATATGTTAAAGATATATTAGCATATAAAAAAGTGCCAGTTGTAGCTCATAAAGATGAAAAAGAAATGTTAAATGATGCAAGCTACAATTTAAGTAATATGATGAGATGTGGAAAAACTGAATTTGATGCAGATATATATGTAGATGATAGAGATAGCCTATACTTGGGTAAAACAAAACTTTTATTCATACACACTCCAGGACATACTGAAGGTGGTATGTGTATAAGAACAGGAAACAATCTTTTAACAGGAGATACTCTATTTAGAGGAAGCATGGGAAGATGTGACCTTTATGGTGGAGATGAAAGAAAAATGAAAAAATCTCTTAATAAGATAAAAAAATTCGAAAATGAAGTAGCTGTTTATCCTGGTCATGGAGAACCTTCTATACTTGGACACGAAAAACAAAATAATCCTTATCTTTCAACTAGATACATTGGAGAATAAAAATAAAAACACTATGCGAGGGCTTTTGCCTTTGCATAGTGAATTATTATGTATAAGGAGAAAAAAATGCTAAAAGTAGTGTTAAAAGGGCATGACTATGAATACGAGGTTTCAGAACTTATAAAATTATTCACATCAGAGTTTGAATATGTTGAAGAATTACAGAATTCTGAAGAAAAGTTTTTAGTCAATAGCATAGAAATAAATGGAAAAAAAGTAATATCAAAAACAGAAGTTTACGAAAATGGAAGTATAATCGGTGAATTTACAGAACAGAAAGAATTTGAAAAAGATTACTCTGAGCTAGTAAATAATTCTAATAATTATGCTGAATTCGTGGAAAAGTTAGAAAGAGAAGATTCTCTAGCTGTAAAAAAAGCAGCTAGATGGAGCATAAAAAAAAGTATGTTCCAGGCATTAAAACAAATTATGCCAGATAGCTATGTGCCATGGGGCGATTTAACAGGTATAAAACCGGTTAAAATAGTTCACAATCTAATATCTGATGGAATGGATGATGAAGAGGTTTTAAATTATTTAAAAGAAGAGCATTTTATAACAGATGAAAAAGCTGAATTAGCACTAGACATAGCTAAAAGAGAAAGAGGATTTATTTATCCATTAAGCGATAAGAAAATATCTCTTTATGTAAGTATTCCTTTCTGTCCAACTAGATGTTATTACTGCTCATTCCCATCTAACTCAATTCAAAAGTATGGAAATCTTAGAAGAAAATATGTTGAAAGACTTTTAGATGAGGCTAGAGGAACTGCAGAAATAATAAAAAATAGAGGTTGGGAAATAGAAACATTCTACATAGGTGGAGGAACACCTACAGCTTTAGAAGCAGAAGATATGGATTATATGATAGAAAATCTATTTAAAATCTTTGACTTCAGTAAAATAAAAGAATTTACTGTTGAAGCTGGTAGACCTGATACTATTACAGAAGAAAAATTAAGAGTACTTAAAAAACATGGAGTAAACAGAATAAGTATAAATCCACAGACTATGAACGATTCTACACTAGAAAAAATAGGTAGAAAACATAGTGTGGAAGATATAAAAACTTGCTTCAAAATGGCTAGAGAGCTAGGATTTGACAATATAAATATGGATATAATTCTAGGTCTTGTCGATGAAGATGCAGAAATGGTTAAAAATACATTGGAAGAAATTAAAAAATTATCTCCAGAAAGTTTAACTGTTCATACACTAGCAATAAAAAGAGCATCTAAACTAAATATGGATATGGATTCTTATAAAGAAAATCTTACTCAGTACAAAGAAATGATCAAAATGATAGATATTTCTATGGAAGCTGCTAAGGAAATGAACTTAAATCCATACTATATGTATAGACAGAAAATGATGCTAGGAAACTTAGAAAACGTAGGATACGCTAAAGAAGGATATGAGTGCATCTATAATATGCAGATGATGGAAGAAAAACAGACTAACATAGCTATAGGAGCTGGAGCTGTTTCTAAATTTGTATACCTAGATGAAAATAGAATTGAAAGGGTAGACGACGTTAAAAACCTTGAAATATACCTTGATAGGGTTGAGGATATGATTGAAAAGAAAAAAAGGGAGGTAGAAAAAAATGCTAACTAAAGCACCAAGAGGAACAAAAGATATAACTCCTAAAGACTCGTACAAATGGAATTATCTTGAAAATAAATTTAGAGAAATATGTGCACTTTACGGATATCAGGAAATGAGAACTCCTATATTTGAACACACAGAACTATTCCAGAGAGGTGTAGGTGATACTACAGATATAGTTCAGAAAGAAATGTACTCATTTAAAGATAAAGGAGATAGAGAAATAACTCTAAAACCAGAAGGAACAGCTGGGGCAGTAAGAGCATTTATAGAAAATAAACTATATGCCGATACTCAGCCAACAAAAATGTTCTACATAACTCCTTGCTTCAGATATGAAAGACCACAGGCTGGTAGACAGAGACAGTTCCATCAGTTTGGTATAGAAGCTATAGGAAGTGATAGTCCATCAATGGATGCTGAGGCTATAGCATTAGCAATGCAGTTCTTCAGAGAATTAGGACTAAAAGACTTAAAAGTTAGTTTAAACTCTGTTGGATGCCCAGTTTGTAGAAAAGAATACGATAAAAAACTAAGAGAATACTTAGATTCAAAATCAGAAGTTCTTTGTGATATGTGCAACGAAAGAAAAGAAAAAAATCCTATGAGAGTTATAGACTGTAAAAATCCTCAGTGTAAAGAGGCTATAACAGACATACCTTATATGATAGACAATCTTTGTGATGACTGTAAGGCTCATTTTGCAGAACTTGAAGAATATCTAAAAGAAATGGAAATACCTTACGAAATAGATAAAACTATAGTTAGAGGATTAGACTACTACAAGAGAACAGCATTTGAAATAATAGCTGAAAACATAGGTGCTCAGAGCACAGTTTGTGGTGGTGGTAGATACGACGGACTAGTTGAGCAGCTAGGTGGACCTAAAGGAACTAGTGGAATAGGATTTGCACTTGGAGCAGAAAGATTACTTCTTACTCTTGAAGATGCAGGAATAGAAATAGAAAATCCTCAGTCTACAGATATATTCATAGTTACTATAGGTGATGAAGCTAAAAAGAAAAGCTTCGGTCTTTTAAAAGAATTAAGAGATAATCACATAAGTGCTGATAAAGATCACTTATCAAGAAGTGTTAAAGCTCAGTTTAAATACTCTGATAAGATAAATGCTAAGTTTACAATAGTTATAGGTGATGATGAACTTAAAAACAATGAAGCATCACTTAAAAACATGGCTACATCAGAGCAGCACACTGTAAAACTTAGTGAACTAGTAAAAGAATTAAAAGAAAGATTATAAAATAAAAGGGAACAGTATTGTAACTGTCATCAGCTCCAGGCTAAGACGCAATTGGATAAAGCTTTTTGTTTTAAGCTTTAGTTGTGCGTCCACGCATTGTCGCAAGCTGACAGTTATCAATACTGTTTTTTTATTTTTGAAAGTATCAAGAATAATAAAATGATTAAAACAAAATAAATCTATTTAAGAAAAAATAAAATATAAATGTTGAAATTTCAACGATGCAACTAGCAGTTGACAAATTTATTAGTCTAGTTGGTAGTATGATTTTAAGAATTTTGGTAAGATAAGACCATAGAAATAGATATCTAAAGGGAACGATATATCGACCAAGTTAAAAGAGGTGAGGAAGATGACATTATCAGAAAAAATAATGAGTTTGAGAAAAAAGAACGGATGGTCACAAGAGGAACTAGCAGAGAGATTAGATATATCTAGACAATCTGTATCAAAATGGGAAAGTGGAGAATCAATACCAACTCTTGAAAAATTAATAAGAATTAGTGAAATATTTGAAGTATCTACAGACTATCTTTTGAAAGACGATTTTAAAGAGGAAAAGTTTGATAGGAATAAAAGCTCAATTTATATGAATAAAATTGAGGAAAGTTCGTATATAAATAATAGAAATATATCATCAGATATAGCTATAGATAGAATTATCGGTGAAGAAAAAGCTAATGAGAATGTGATAAAAAGAAGAAAGACTAGTTTTGAAGAGGTTTCAAATTATATTGAACTAGCCGAAATTACTGCAAAAAAATTTGCCAGAGCTGTTATATTTTGTATTTTATCACCAGTAATGTTGGTACTTTTGGCTGGATTTGCAGAGCAACATAAAATTCCATTAAAAGAAGAGCATGCAGCTATGATTGGCCTAATAATACTTTTAATTATGGTTGCTAGTGCGGTATCAGTATTTATAAAATATGGAATGAAAATGGATAAATTTAAATACATGGATAGACCAATAGAAGTCGATTCAAGTTCTTTAAGATTTGCAGAAGAAAAGAATGATAGTTTTGAAGGAAAGTTGCAACAGAGTATGGCCTTTGGAGTAGCGCTATTCATAATAGGTGCTATTCCTCTTATTGCAGCAGGAGCATTAGATGCAGAAGAATATATAATGGTAATTTGTGTAGCATTGCTTTTAGTACTGATTTCAATAGGAGTTAATATGATAGTTAAAGCTGAGATGCTAAGAGAAGGATATGAAAAAGTGTTGCAAATTGGAGAGTACACATTAGAAGAAAAAGAAAATAGTAGAAAGAATGAGCATTTAGATACAATATATTGGTGCACAATAACAACTATATATTTAGCATATAGTTTCTACACATTTAACTGGCATATAAGTTGGGTAATTTGGCCTTGTGCAGGTGTGTTCTATGCTGTAGTAGAAGCTATAACAAAAGTGGTAAGAAAAGTATAAATATAAAAAAAGGATGTTCTCAAAGTATAATTGAGACATCCTTTTTTTTATAATTGTAGCTGCATAGATATTTCGTCGTCGTATTTTCCGTCTATGCAAATATAGTCCTTTTTTATTCCTACAGTCTTAAATCCATATTTTCTATAAAGATTTATTGCAGCGCTATTTTCCCGTCTTACAGATAAAACTATATTTTTAATATTTTTTTCTTTTGCAAACTCTATAATTTCATTTGTTATAGCATTTCCAATTCCCATGCCCCAAAAATCTTTAAGTACAGTTATAGAATATTCTACGTTGTGAGATAATCTTAATTCAGCAGAAGAATTAAGCTCTGCAATGCAACAAAGAACTTCATCTATAAAACCAAGAATCATTATAGTCTTACTATTTCTATTGATGTTTGAGATTACTATTTTTTCTTCATAAGGTGTTACAAAATATTCATCAGATGAAAAAGATAGATTATCGCTTTCATCTGAAGTTACTTTAAAGAAATTAACCACAGTTTCTGCATCAGCTGTGATAGCATTTCTTAATGATAATATATCACCATTTAAAAGTTTTATGTCTTTCTCAAAATAAAAGGGATTGTTATTCCCTAAAAATTCACTCATACAAACTCACTCCTTACAGAGTTCATAATATCAGAGAGAATATACTATGTCTACAATAGATATATAGTTAACATTAATACAATTATAGATATTTCAAATATAAATATAAATTTAAAGAATTAATCTAAAATAACTTTCCAATTAGAATCATTATATGCATCAAAGCACATTTTAACTTGTTCCTTAGTACACTTGGCTTCATCTAACTCTGGAAGTTCATTCAATCCAAAGAATTTAGCTTCAGTAGTTTCTATATTTTCTACAAATCCACCATCAATTAATTCACATTGTACAAATATTTTGCAGATACCATAAACATAAAGTGGTTTATTTCTTTTATTTCTATCGTGAAGCGCGATAACTCTATCACATTTTACATTATATCCAGACTCTTCTCTAACTTCTTTTACTGTATTAGAAGCCTGAGCATTTCATATCTTTCTTTATCGTAAATATCTTTTGTGTATTCAATTACAGCCTGGGCTATACTCTGAATATCTATTGCCCATTTAAGCCAAGGTTCATTTAAAAAAGTATTATTTTTCATGTTTCCTCCTATATCTCAAAAAATGAGAAATATGTTATAATATTAAAATATGATAATAAAAAACTTATCAAGGCAATTATAACACATTGTATTCACAATAAAGTGTTAATACGATATAATATATACTATATGCAATTTATTAAA
>Oklahoma_p2__coassemble_2083_pt1 | contig 10401 bp, 9 predicted proteins | sample Oklahoma_p2__metabat2_high_PE_021 | metagenome-assembled genome bin Oklahoma_p2
TATTTACTGTTCAGGATATAAGTTCTATGCTTGTGGCTAAGGTCGTAGCTCCTAAGGAAGGCGATATGGTATTAGATATGTGCAGTGCACCAGGTGGAAAGAGTACTCACATGGCTGAGCTTATGAAAAACACAGGAAAGATAGTATCAAGAGATGTTTTTGACCACAAAATCAAAGTAATAAAGGCAGCTGCGAAAAGACTAGGTATAACAAATATAGAGGCTGAAGAATTTGATGCAGCTAATTTAGATGAAAATAGTATAGAAAAATTTGATTGTGTATTAACAGATGTGCCTTGTTCTGGACTTGGAATAATAAGAAGAAAACCAGAAATAAAATATAAAGCTAAAGAAGAATTGGTAGATTTACCGAAAATTCAAAGTAAAATACTTGAAAATGCATCTAAATATGTTAAAATAAATGGAACTTTAGTATATTCAACTTGTACAGTTCAGGACTGTGAAAATATAGAAGTTGTTGAGAAGTTCTTAAAAGAAAATCCAAACTACGAATTAGTTCCAATAGAAGGAATAAATGTAGATCCAGAGGAGCAGGAAAAAGGTTATATAAAAATATATCCAAATGTTCATGGAATGGATGGATTCTTTATAGCAAAAATGAAAAGAGTTAAATAATAAATGAGGTAATATTATGGAAAATAAAAAGGCTTTGAAAAATTTTACAGAAGCTGAGATGAAAGAATTTATGAAAGAAATCGGAGAAAAGGCATTTAGAGGAACTCAGGTTTATTCTTGGATTTACAAAGGTGCTAAAACTTTCGATGATATGAAAAATATTCCAAAATCTCTTAGAGAAAAGCTTGAAGAGGTTTCATATATAGGTAATATAGATATTGAGTTAAAACTTGAATCAAAAGATGGGAAAACTAAAAAATATCTATTTTTACTAAATGATGGAAATATAATAGAAACAGTTATGATGGACTACGATAGCAGGGTTACTGTTTGTGTTTCTAATCAGGTAGGTTGTAGAATGGGATGTAGATTCTGTGCATCTACTATGGATGGATTAGTGAGAAACCTTGAGCCATGGGAAATATTAGACCAGATAATGAAAATTCAGGAAGATACTGGAAAAAGAGTGTCTAATCTAGTTCTTATGGGAAGTGGTGAGCCACTAGATAACTACGATAATACAAAACAGTTCTTAAAAATCGTAAATGATGAAAATGGATTAAATATAGGGTATAGACATATAACGTTATCTACATGTGGTATAGTTCCTAAGATTTACGAGCTAGCAGATTTAGAAATTCCTATAAACCTTGCAATTTCTCTTCATTCTCCTTATGATGAGAAGAGAAAAGAAATAATGCCTGTAGCTAATAAATACAGTATCAAGGAAATTTTAGATGCTTGTAGATACTATATTAAAAAGACTAATAGAAGGGTTACATTTGAATATTCTTTAATAAAGGGTGTAAATGATGGTAAGAAAGAAGCAGAAGCTCTAGCATCTCTATTAAAAGGAATGCTTTGCCATGTAAATTTAATACCTATAAATGAAGTTGATGAGAGGGATTTCAAAAAACCGGATAAGGCATTTATATATAAATTCAGAGATTATCTTGAAGAAAGAAATATTCCAGCGACTGTCAGAATTTCTATGGGTTCTGATATAAGTGGAGCTTGTGGACAGTTAAGAAGAAAACACAAGTAATCTGAAAAGGAGGGATTTTATGGAATTTTATTTTGCCTCTGATGTGGGATTGGTTAGAAAAAATAATGAGGATTATTGTAAATGTGAGATTGTTGAAGTAGAGAATGAAGAAATTGGCTTGTTTGCTATAGCTGACGGTATGGGAGGCTATAAAAAAGGAGAGGTAGCCAGCAAGATGGCAGCCGAAAATATTATCCTTTTTCTAAAAGAAAACTTACTTCAAACTAGCAAAATTAAGATAGAATATATAGACGATATACTAAAACAAGCGTATAATAATGTGAATAGCCTAATTTTTGAAAAAGCTTCAGAAGATGAAAGTTTTTCAGGAATGGGAACAACATTGACAACTGCTATATTATACAAAAATTATTTGTATATAGCTAATGTCGGCGATAGTAGAGGATATGTCTACAATGAAGAAAATGGTTTAAGAAGAATAACAAGAGATCATTCTTATGTTGAGGAATTAGTTGAAAGTAATGAGATTACAGAAGAAGAAGCTTTAACTCATCCAAATAGAAGTATTATAACTAGAGCAATAGGTCCAGATCCTTTTGTCATAGTTGATATATTTAAACAAAATATCGAAAAAAGTGATATAATACTTTTAGCAACAGATGGTCTTACAGGTTGCATTATCGATTCAAAAATAGAAGAGATAATTAAAGAAAATGATGAATTTGAAGATATTAGCGATGAATTAATTGATACAGCCAATAATGCTGGAAACGACAATGTTTCCGTAATACTAGTTAGAGTTTAGTTGGGACGGTGATATAACGTGGGAGATACAATTTTAGGAAATAGATATAAGATAGAAAAGAAAATTGGCGAAGGTGGAATGGCCTATGTTTATGAAGCAAAGGATAAATTGCTTAATAGAGTAGTTGCTGTTAAGGTTTTAAGACCTGAGTTTGTAGATGATCAGGAATTCTTAAAGAAATTTAAAAGAGAGGCTGAAGCGGTTGCAAGTCTTTCGCATCCAAATATAGTTAATGTTTACGACGTTGGAGAAGACGGTAAAGTTCATTACATAGTAATGGAATATGTAAACGGTAAAAACTTAAAAGAAATAATACAGGAAGAAGGTACTCTTGATGAGTACACAGCATTAGACATAACTAAACAGATAGCTATGGCTCTTGGTTGTGCTCACAAAAGGGGAATAATACATAGAGATATAAAACCTCACAACATACTTATATCAAATGAAGGTAGAAGTATAGCTAAGGTTGCAGATTTTGGTATAGCTAAAGCTGTTTCTAACTCTACTATGACTAATATAGGTGGTGTTATAGGTTCTGTACATTACTTCTCTCCAGAACAAGCAAAAGGTAAATTTGTTACTAATAATGCCGATTTATATTCATTAGGTATAGTGCTTTATGAAATGCTTACTGGTAAACTACCTTTCAGAGGAGATACTCCAGTATCTATAGCTCTTCAGCACATAAATGATGATATAGAATTTACAGAAGAAGAAAAGATAAGAATACCTCAGAGTGTAAGAACTATAATCAAAAAACTTACTGAAAAAAATAGCGCTGATAGATATCAGACTGCTGAGGAACTTATAGAAGATATAGAATACATAGAAAAAAATATAGATTTAGATTTCATAAAAGAATATGATGATTTTGCAACAAGACATATAGACGAAAGAAATCTAAATACAGTTGGAAAACCTAGAATAGCTCCAGCAGCTATAGCAGATATAGATGGTGATGATGCTGGTTATTACGACGATGATGACGAGTACGATGACGATTTATATGATGAAGAGGAAGAAGAAGATTACGTTCCAAAGAGAAAAAGAAAGAAAAAGAAAAAAGTAATAAAAGAAGAAACTCCTAAGACTAAGAAGAGATTAAAAATAGCTGCAGTTATACTATCTCTAATACTTTTAGCTCAGGTAGGTCTATTCTTTAAACTATTTGGTTCAAGTTTATTTGGTGGCGGAAAAGATGAATTAATGGCTCCTAATGTAGAAGGTATGCAGGTAACACAGGCAGAAGCTACACTTGAAGAAATGGGATTAAAATTAGAAATAGCTGGATATGAATATAGTTATTCGGCAGCTGAAAATGAAATAATTTCTCAGGATCCAGATGCTGGTACTGAATTAAAAGAAGGCGATACAGTTACAGTTGTAGTAAGTAAAGGTAATAACAATAAAGAAGAACCTAATGTAATTGGTATGACTTTAAGTCAGGCTCAGGGTATGATTCAGGCAAAAGGATTTGCAGTTGGTAATATAACTTATGAATTTAGTTCTGCTTATAAAGAAGGAACTGTTTTAGGACAGAGTACTTCAAATGGTAAGATATCACTTGTAGTAAGTAAGGGTGAAGATACAGCAAACAAACCAACAGTTCCAACTCCAGAAGATCCAAATGCTAATAATAATGCTGGAACAAATAACAACAGTGGTTCAAGTAATAACGGTGGTTCAAGCAACAATGGTGGCTCATCAAGTGGTGGAGACCATAACAGTGGTGGTTCATCAGGTGGAGGAGACTCTAGTGGTGGTTCATCAGGCGGAGGAGACTCTAGTGGTGGTTCATCAGGTGGAGGAGACTCTAGTGGTGGCTCATCAGGTGGAGGAGAATCTGGTGGCGGTTCATCAGGTGGAGGAGAATCTGGTGGTGGCTCATCAGGAGGAGAATCTAGCGGTGGAGAAACTGCAGAATAAGAAAATAATAATTTAAAATAAATAAAAAAGTATCCTTTCAATCGGGGATACTTTTTTTATGATAATTTGGAGGAAAATGAAATGAATAAAACGGTAGTAGTGACAGGTGCTTCAAGAGGAATTGGAAGAGCAATAGCTATAGAATTTGCAAGAAATGGATATAATGTATTAGCAAATTACAATAGCTCTGAAGTAGAGGCAAAAGAGCTAGAAAAAATGTTAATTGAAGATGGATGCAATGTAAGGATTTTTAAAGCAGATGTGTCTAAAAGTGCTGAAGCAGATGCTATGATAGATTATTGTTTAAAAGAGTTTGGAAGATTAGATATACTTGTAAATAATGCAGGTATAAGCCAGGATAAGTTATTTACAGATATAACTGATGAAGAATGGGAAAAAATGATGTCTGTAAATGTGACAAGTGTGTTTAATTGCTCAAGAAAGGCACTTCAGCATATGATATGGGAAAAAAGTGGAAGCATAATAAATATAACATCTATGTGGGGAGAAACTGGAGGATCTTGTGAAGTACACTATTCAGCATCAAAAGCTGCGATAATAGGTATGACAAAGGCACTAGCTAAGGAAGTAGGACCTTCTAATATAAGAGTTAATGCTGTATCTCCAGGAGTGATAATGACTGATATGTGCTCTTATTATGGAGAGGAAACTTTAAATGATTTAAAAGAGGAAACTCCTCTAATGAGATTAGGAAAAGCAGAAGATGTTGCAGAAACTGTATATTATTTAGCAGACAAAGCGTCATTTATAACAGGTCAGGTTGTAGGAGTTAATGGAGGAATGGTTATATAAATTTGTAAAATATTACAATTAATTATAAAAAACGTTTTCTCATTTAAAAAAATATGTTTATATTGGAAAATACTATTATAAAATTACTTGTAAAACTAGTATACTATTGTTATAATATAGTCAAATGGCAAAAAATTTGATGTGCTATTTAATGAAATTATAAATATCACAAGTGAGGAGTGAATTTAAATGAAAATAGTAGAAGGTTACATGCCTTTCAAAGAGTACAAAACATATTATCGTATAGTAGGGGAACCAAATCCAGAAAAAGCTCCTATAATATTACTTCATGGTGGACCAGGATCTACACACAACTATTTTGAAGTGTTAGATAAAATGGCTGAAATGGATAATAGACAGATAATAATGTACGACCAGATAGGTTGTGGGGAATCATACGTAGATAATAGACCTGACTTATGGACAAAAGAAGTTTGGATAGAAGAATTAATGGCTTTAAGAAAACACTTAGGACTTGATGAAGTGCATATACTTGGACAGTCTTGGGGTGGAATGCAGCTTCTTGAATACATCTGTAACTACAAACCAGAAGGTGTTAAGAGTATAATACTTTCAAGTACATTACCAGCATCTTGGATGTGGGGACAGGAACGGCATAGAATGATAAAATTCCTTCCTGAAGAAATGCAGGAAGCAATAGACTACGCAACTTCAAACAATGATTATTCTTCTCCAGAATATCAGGCAGCTGAAGCTGAATACATGAGACGTCACGCTGCAGGTTCTTACGGTGAAGGAGATCCAGAATGCTTAACTAGACCAGTTAAAAAAGGTGCAGAAGCATATGTAGTTGGTTGGGGACCAAATGAATTTACTCCTCTTGGAACATTAAAAACTTACGATGTTACAGAACAGTTAAAAGATATAAAAGAACCAGCATTAGTTATATCAGGAGGAAACGACTTATGTACTCCATATATAGCTAAATATATGTACGACAGAATACCTAATTCAAAATGGGAATTATTCAGAGATTGTCGTCACATGTGCTTCGTTGAAGACAACGAAAAATACATAAACCTATTAATAGATTGGTTAAATGCTAACGATTAATATATAAAGTTACTTAGAAAAGAAAAAATTGGCTACTTACAAAATTCTTGTGAGTAGCCAATTTTTATTTTTAGTAAGTTATATGTTAATCGTCTGTGAGGAGGAAGGGTGTAAAAAGCTCTGGAGCAAAGAGTAGTTATGCTATTGTTCTTTTTTCATTTATTTTGTTGCAGATGTATACGAATACAAGTGGTAGTACTAGGCATAGTACAGGAGAGATGAAGTAGTCAAATAGTTCTCTTGAGTTTCCTAGTATTCCTGTGTCTGCAAATTGTGTTAGGAGCCATTTTATTAGTAAGTGGTGTATCATTATGCTCCAAGTGTTGTTTCCTATAAAGTTGATTAGTTCTGGTAATCTTCTTTTGAATCTTAGTGCTAGTCTGCACAAGAATTCTGATAGGTACAGAACGTAGAGTATTCCCAATATAGAAGTGAATAAACTTATGAATGTGTGTCCGTTGAAGCTTACAGTTCTAAGTGAGAATGTGCAGTATCCAAATATCCGATAAAATACTGCTTTTGTAGCAACTATAGCGACAAAACCTTTAAATGTGTATTTTATATGTTCTTCTACAAATTCTTTAAAGAATAGACCTATCTGCATATATTGAAGTCCCCACGCAGTTCTTAGTATTGCGTGGAATAGTGTTACATCCTGATTTTTTACAGGATATGTATTTGCTAGATGTGCTGCAAATAATCCTACTACGCAAAGGAATATTGTAAATATACTTTCATCAAGTAATTTTTTTTCTTCTCCAGATTTGAATGATTTTACAAATAAAGAGAAGAATTTTCTTGTAAGTGGGAATACAATCCGCACAGTAAATAGGAATGGAACAAACCATCCAGGGCCATTAAAATAGAACTGAAATCCTCCTAAAAATGGCTCGATAAAAATGCTGTGTAGATTAAAATGTATTTCTCTTTCTAAAAGTCCAAGACCAACTAAAACTAGAGTAAGGAAAAAGTAGAATAAATTTGCCTTGTAGTATTTAGTTATATTTTTAAATCTCTTTTTAACCAATGTTAGATAATCGCTTTCGTATATTCTTTTGTAAAAATATCCAGAAGCGAATATAAACAGAGGTATATGATAAGAGTATTCTGGGAAAAGTTCCCTGCTCGAAGTTATCGGTATTCCTATCAAATTAAATAAATTTTCATCTAAATGGCAGCTTACAACGACAATTATGCCGAGAGCTTTAAAAGCTGTCATCCTCAAATTTTTTTCTTTCATATTAAACAATCACCCTTTTTCGTATTAAATAATTATCAATTTTATTTTAAATAATCAACCTTTTCAAAAATCTTAAATTTGAACAATTCTTATTATATCATATTCTAAAAATATTATAATATCTAAACCTTTAACCAGACTTAAATAAAAAAATAAAGATAATATCAAACGTATTGAATAAAACGATTGACATAAAACATTTTAAATAATATAATAAAATCAATAATATTATTTAAAACGGTTGGAGGGAGAGTTATGAAGAAAATTTTATCTGTATTATCTGCATTCATATTAATGATTTCAGTTGTAGGTTGCGCTCAAAATGAGTCTACTGGAGCGGATAAAAAATTTATAAAAGCTGTAGAAAAGGGATTAGATGCTAGATGGGACTATTTAGAATCTAATGATTATCTAAATTCTGATGAAAGAGAAGGATTAGAAAAAGCGATACAAAAAGAACTTGAAAAAGTACAGGAATTTAAAGATGCTGAATTTGACAATCCAGAATTAGGAAAATTAGCAAATGATTATATAGCAAGTGTAGAAGGACAAAAAGAAGCATTAAAATACTATAGTGATCCAATTAAATACAGTGAAAAATGGGATGATGCATTTGATAAGAGATGTGAGTATATATCGACACTTGTAGATAAATTTGGTGTTAAGGTAGACGAAGAAGGATATAAAGAAATAAAAGACAACGCGCAGATTGTAAAAGAAGAAAATGCGATGAATAAAAAATTAGATGAAGAAATGAAAAAAATAAACTTTGAATTAGTTTCAAATGAATATGGTTGGAAAACATATGAAGCAACTGTACAAAATAATACGGGAGTTGATATTCAGGATTTCTATTTAGATATAGCATTAAAAGATGCTGATGGTGTGGTAGCTGGCAAAACACAGGCTTATTTAGATGGAGTATGGAAAGCTGGAGATAAAGCAAAACTTACATTTGAAACAGATGTTAAATTTGAAAAAATGGAATGGGAGTACAATTACTTTGTAGAATAAAAAGATATTTTTAATACGAAGCTACTTTAGATATGACTTTATATATTTAGAGTAGCTTTTTTATTATAAAAAATTATATTATATGAAATACTTTGATTAAGTATATAAAAATTAAAGAATAAAAATTAGAATTATGATAAAATAGAAAGAGTAAGAACTTATATAAAAAGGAGCGATTGAATGCTAAAGGGAAAAATAATTAAAGGTCTTAGCGGATTTTACTATGTAGATACAGAAAACGGTTTATATGAATGCAAGGCTAGAGGAATTTTTAGAAAGCAAAAAATTACACCTCTTGTTGGAGATAATGTTGAGATAAGCATAGTAGATGAGGAAAATAAAAAAGGTGTTGTTGAAACAATTGAGGAAAGAGAAACTGAGCTTGTTAGACCACCTATTGCAAATGTAGACAAGGCTCTAATTGTGTTTGCCGTTAAAGATCCAAAACCTAATTTATCTCTTTTAGATAGATTTATTGTCCATGCCGAAAGAGAAAATCTTGAGATAGTGATTATATTTACTAAGATGGATTTAGACGATGGCTCATTAGATGAACTAGTTGAAATATATGAAAAAGCTGGGTACAAGGTTATACCTGTAAGCAGCGAAAAACATATAAATATAGAAAAAGTAAAAGAAGAATTAAAAGGAAATACTGTTGTGTTTGCTGGTCCTTCAGGTGTTGGTAAATCTAGTTTATTAAACCAGATAGATGAAAGCTTCCAGTTAAAAACAGGAACAGTAAGTGAAAAAATTGGTAGAGGTAGACATACCACTAGACATGCAGAGCTATTAAAATTAGAATGTGGAGGAATTGTAGCAGATACTCCAGGATTTAGCTCACTTGAATTAGATGGAATTGATGAAATGGAATTAAAAGAGTATTTCATTGAATTCGATAAATATGACGAATGCAAATTTGGCTCTAAATGTGTACACGAAAATGAGCCAGCTTGCGACGTAAAAGAGGCTGTAGAAAATGGGGAAATATCAAAACAGAGATATGAAAGTTATCTACAGTTATTAAACGAAATAAGACAGAAAAACAGTAGGAGGTATTAGGTTATGGTTAAATTAGCGCCATCAATATTATCAGCAGATTTTGCTAGATTACTAGAAGACGTAAAGAAAGTTGAAAAAGCAGGATGTGAGTATCTTCACATAGATGTTATGGACGGACATTTTGTACCAAATATAACTCTTGGACCAGCAATAGTTAAAAGTTTAAGAAAAGATGTAAACATGGTATTTGATGCACATCTTATGATAGAAAATCCAGATAACTACATAGAAGAATTTGTAAAAGCTGGATGTGATATAATAACAGTTCACGTTGAAGCTTGTACTCATCTTCACAGAACTATACAGAACATAAAATCTCATGGTATAAAAGCAGGGGTTGTTTTAAATCCAGCTACATCTTTAGATACTATAAAATACGTTCTTGATGACGTTGATATGGTTCTTTTAATGTCTGTTAACCCAGGATTCGGTGGACAGTCATACATACCATGTGTAACTGAAAAAATAAGAGAACTTAGAAAAATGATAGACGAAAGAGGTCTAAATGTTGAAATAGAAGTTGATGGTGGAGTTAAACCATCTAACATAAAAGAAGTAGTAGAAGCTGGTGCAGATGTTTGTGTTGCTGGTTCTGCTATATTCGGTAAAGATGATATAGATGCAGCTGTTAAAGATCTTAGAGAAAGCGCAAAATAGTAGCTGTTTATAAGAATTAAATAAGTTAGCGTCTAAAAATAAAATTAGAAACAGAGTGAGATAAATTTGAAGACTTGTATATTTTTAAATGGTTCTATTTACGATTACGACGATATAAAAAAGAAGATAGAATCTGAGAATTACGATAATATAATTTGTGCGGATG
>Oklahoma_p2__coassemble_2195_pt1 | contig 9860 bp, 9 predicted proteins | sample Oklahoma_p2__metabat2_high_PE_021 | metagenome-assembled genome bin Oklahoma_p2
TTTCTCCAACTCATTACATAGCATTTTAGAACATTATTTAAAAATCTTCTATATTTTAAGCTTCTTATTTTATCTTCAGAAATTTGCTCCATATTGTCAAATGAAGGTCCTTCAAATTCTTTGATCCAAGCACCAACCATGTTTTTTTCCATGACTATTTTTCTGCATAGACCGTCTTTTTCTACAGCTAGGCTTACTTCTTTTATGGCGTTGTACATAAATCCGTATATTTTACCAAATTCGCAGCTACAGCCTTCACATCTGTATGGATTGTCAATTTCTTCGTTGACCTTTCCTTCTCTTACTATTTCTACTATTTTATCGCTAGTCCCACACAGTGGGCATATTCTTTCTTCCATTTTTTCCCTCCACATATACAAAATATCAAATTATATTTTACAATATAACTTAATATATAACAACAATTAAGCAAATTGTTTTCATATTTAACATCAATCACTATAAATATTTATTAATAAACAGCAACGTGTCCGTCGCATCTTTTTTCTGTTCCACAGATATATCCACCTTTTTCGTTCTTTAGAATTATCTGCCCTCTGCCCATGTTTATTTTATCAGACACAACCTTAACATCGTGGCCTTTTTCTTTAAGACCCTCTGCTATTCCTGTTTCCATATCGTTCTCAACCTCGATTTTCATACCATCAATCCACTGCCATCTAGGTGCATCAAGCGCTTCTTGAGGATTCATTGCAAAGTCAATTAAATTTGTAACTGCTTGGAACTGACCTTGAGGCTGCATAAATGCTCCCATTACACCAAATGCTCCAACAGCTTCACCATTTTGTTTGATAAATCCTGGAATAATTGTATGGTATGGCTTTTTAAATGGCTCGACAATATTATCGTGATTTTCATCTAAGCTAAAATTGTTTCCTCTGTTGTGAAGTGCTATTCCTGTACCCGGAATTACGACTCCTGAACCAAAGTTCATATAATTGCTCTGTATGTGAGATACCATATTTCCATCTTTGTCAGCTGTGCACATATACACCGTACCACCACAGAATGGCTCTCCAGCTTCTGGAAATACTGCTTTTTCTCCTATTAGCTCACTTCTCTTCTTAGCATATTCCTGATTTAACATAGCACCCACAGAAACAGTCATTTTCTTAGGATCTGTTACGTACTTCTTAGAATCAGCAAATGCCAACTTCATACACTCAATCATCTTGTGTATATTATCCACAGTCTCTTTTTCTTCATCTAACTCCAACTCTTTTAGTATATTTAATGCAATTAAAACTGTTATTCCATGCCCATTTGGAGGAATTTCACATATATCATATCCCTTGTAGTTTGTGCTTATAGGTTCAACCCACTGAGGATGGTATTTTTCTAGGTCTGATTTTCTTATCATTCCACCAAATTTTCTACTATGTTCATCTATTAATTCAGCGATTCTACCTCTGTAGAAACTTTCCGCTCCAGTATTGGCAATTTCTTCAAGAGTTTTTGCTTGAGCTTCACATTTAAAGACATCTCCCGCTTGTGGAGCTTTTCCATCTATTGTAAATGTATCAAACCACTCTTTTAAAAGCTCTTTGTCTACAAGCTCAGCCTCTACATCCTTCTTAACCCTATCTTTAGGAAGTTTTTCAAGCTCTTTTAAATCATTTGAATAATCTTCAAAAGACTCCTCCCAAAGTTTTGCAACATTAGGATAAACTATATAACCTTCTCTTGCGTAATCTATAGCTGGTTTTAAACATTCATACAATGATAACTTACCAAACTTTCTATTTAACTCTGCCCATGCAGCTGGAATTCCAGGAACTGTAACTGCTCCAAACCCATGTCTTGGCATTTTTTCAAGTCCTTTATATGCTTCTTTTGTCATAAGCTCTGGTGCAAAACCACTAGAATTCAATCCATATAATTTCTTTTCAGATTCTATCCAAACTAGTGAGTACGCATCTCCACCAATCCCATTGCTTGTAGGCTCAGTAACTGCAAGTGCTGCAGCAGTTGCAACAGCAGCATCTACTGCATTTCCACCTTTTCTTAGTATATCTAATCCTGCCTGGGCTGCCTGTGGGTTTGATGTGGCCACTGCTCCTCTCTTTGCATACATAACATTTCTTTCTGATTTGTATTTATTTGACAAAACATTAAAATTCATACTCTACCCCTCACTTCTCAATTTAACTTTCTTACATTTATAATTGTACTTCTTTACCTTTATAACTTTACTTTTTATCAATTATCTATGTATTTTATAATATTCACATCCAAAAATGCTTTTCCTATTACATTTTACCACTGTTTCTGGTAGATTTTCTAGACTATTGTATATCGCTGCAGAAATAGATGCATTTTCTTTTTTACCGTCTATCACCACATCAGCATAGTAGCGTCTAAGTCCCTTTGCTGATCTGCTAGTATCTTTTTCAAGTGCAATTACAGTTTCGTGGTCTTCTGGAGTAAATGTAAGTGCATTGTTTAAATGATCAGTAGTACAAATTATTATCAAAAGCATTGCCATAGCAACAGTTGCCATTTTACTAGTCTTTTCTCTTATTCCACGCTTTTTAAGCATTATCATATAAATTGAAAACAGTATTAAAAAGTAAATCACTCCAAATTTAATTTCACTATGATTTACATAATTTAATTTAGGTAAATTATATAGCATAAATAAGGCTATAATGGCAGATGCGTATGGAATCTCGTAGTGGAACTCTCTCCCATCTTTTGTCTTAGTTGGTAATTCAACGACCATTTTAGGATATAGATATATATAAAGTCCCCAGATAAAAAGAAGTTCTGCAGACCAAACAATACTTCTTATACGAGTTCCTAAGAATAAAGCTACTATAGAAATAACCCACATCGCTATATTTAGCTTTCTTATCATTTCTTTTTCTTTATTTATCTGAGCTAGTCTATCCTTTCTCTTTATATGTTTTATCTCATCTTCTCTATTTTTCTCAATTTTATTTCTTGTATTTAAAATCCAATTATCGAACCTTCCATTTTCTTTTTCCTTTATCTCAACGCCATTGCCCTTAAAAGCAATTATTGCTTCTTCAATTCCCTCGTATCCGTTATTAAAAGAAGCTATTTTCTTTCCTTCTTTAGAAAAAATAGTATAATTTTCATCGTTCATTTTATCTAGCTGCACAAATCCTATCTCTCTATATAAATAATTTTTCCTTTTACCAAATGTTGGGATATACTCAACTCCCTCATTAGTTAAAATTATTTTTCTTCTATAGTATTTTATAATTCCGTAAGTAAGCACTACTGTAATGATGATTTCCATTACTGTACAAGTAACCAACATAACTCCATCGTTCTTTGAAATAGCTATATTATTTGCAATCATAGCAAATATAGCATTGAAAACAAGCCCAATAAAAAATATATATAAATTAACTTTCTTCGTTTTTATAATTGCTCTTGAAAAAGAACTTTTCTGTAAGTTATCTTTTGTATTTTTGTTTTTCTTAGCCATAAAAATCACCTCTTTTTATTTTTTTATTGAAAATTGTATAATTTCTATTTAAGTGACATATAATATAAATAGAATGAAATATCAAACACAATTTTCTGATAATTCTTTAATATTATTATCTCATTATATTTAATATTTAACAATAATTTTTAGGTTGAAGTGTCATTATTATTTTACTTGTAAAATTTAAAAACTATAAAATTAAATCTATAATTTGATAAATACCTTTGACTTATACATACTAGTTTCATTATAATAGTATTATGGTTTTTAATTATATTTTGATTGTATTATATGAAAGGAGGAAACTATGGCAAAAATTAAAGGTTTCTTTGGAAAAATTAAAAATGCTATTATATCCGGATTTAAAGGATTTGGAAATTTCATAAAGAACCATAAAAAAGGAACTGCTGTTGTGGTTGTGATACTACTTGCTGCAGGATTTATGGTTGGAACTGACTACGTAAGAAGAACTAAGGAAGAACAGAAGCTTCGGGAAAAATACGAAATTTATAAAATACCAGCTTATGAAAATATAGACATAAACGGTATGGTTACTCCTAGAGAGTCAAAACAGTATGCTAACCCAGAAAACAACTCTTTAAGCGATATAAGTGTTGAAAATGGGCAGGAAGTAAACGATGGAGATTTACTTTTTACTACTAAGGACAACTCTGTTATAGAGCAGATAAATGTTTTAAAATCTCAGTTAACTAGTTTAAACTCTCAGAAATCTCGTTTAAGCAAAAACAATAAAGACAATGTAAATAATGATGCTATTGCTTCTATAAATACTCAGATTTCTTCTGTAGAAGCGCAGATATCAGCATTAAACAGTAGTGCATACGTTAAAAATACTGCTCCATTTGCTGGAAAGGTATACATAAACGACCAGAACTCTACTGATATGAGTACATCTTTTATATCTCTTGTAAGTAACGAATTCTTTATGAAAGGATATGTTAGCGAAGACGATTTAGAAAAAGTTCAGATAGACCAGACTGTAAGTATAAAAGTAAATTCTTCTGATAAGAAAATGACTGGTAGAATAAGCTATGTTTCTGATAGACCAACAACTACTAAAACAAAAGAAATGAAAGATAATTTATCTTATTACGAAGTAGATATATCTTTTGAAGATCAGGAAGGTCTAGTAAATGGATTCCACGTAGATGCTGACCTTGAAATAGTATCTAATGAATACAAGGTTCCTACAACTGCAGTATTAAAGAGTGGAGATTCTGCTTATGTAATGAAAGATCTTGATGGAATACTTAAAAAACAGGAAGTTACTATTGTTAAAACAGGAAAGAATGTGACTAAGATAGTTACAAACCTTGAACCAGGAGATAAAATATTAAAACATCCAGATAAATCTATGAAAGAAGGAGATGCAATCCCTTCTGCTGGACTTGTTGATAAATCTCCCAAAATAGACCCTGAAGAATTAAAAATACCTGACGTCAATGGACAAATAGAGGAATAAGTAAATAAAACAGGACAAGAGTATAACTACTCTTTGCTCCAGGCTTCAACGCCCCACACTGTTAGAGTAACACATTTAGCAGTTGTGGGGCGTTTGCAGTATTGTCGCTTTTGAGTAGTTATAGCTCTTGTCCTCAGTTTGTTTACTTTATTCCAAGTGAATTTCATAAAATAGTATAAAAATAGCTACTTACAAGTTTTTTTGTTAGCAGCTATTTTTATTAGTTGTGAGTTTTTTGTTGTGTTTGTGTAATTTTGTGTATGTTTTGTTTGTTGTGATTGATTTTTGTTGTTTGTTGGGTAATATTTGTTTTTTATTTATTTTATCAAACTATTTCATTAGTTTTGATACTACGTTTGATGGTATTACGAATTCTACTAATCCTGCTGAACCTGGAGCTACTTCATATTCGTCGAAGCATATAACTAGTTCGCCTTTGTCATTTATGTAGAATGGCTGATCTTTTTTGATTTTAAATGTATTGTCTACAAAATATACATCATTTGAGTCTTTTTTAGTTCTTTCTTTCATCTGAGATAATATGTTTTTGCTTAATACATCTACATAATCGTTGTTTCCAAACATTCCTTCAAGTGTAAGAATTGTTTTGTCTTTTTTATCTATGTTGTATATTTTTCTGCTTGTTGCTGCTGAAGCTTCTGTTTCTGTGTTGTATATAGCAACTGAAAGTGTTTTATCGTTTTCTGCTACAGTTTCTGACCACATTTCCGCAGATTTATGAGTTGTTTTTCCTTCTTTTTCAAGCTCTGCAACCTCTGCTTCATATTTTTTATAAGCTTCTTTACCTTCTTTTTCAAATTCTTTATTTAATTTATACTCTAAATCTTTACTATCTGAGCTTACTTCTGGCAATGATATTGAAACATCCATACCATCTTTGTCTATTCTGTAATTGTTGAAATTAACTACTCTTATTATATTGCCTATCACTGGTATATTTTCTAAACTCTTTGCAAATGTTGAACTTGCGTTTACCGATACTATTATTAAACCTATTGCAGCTGCTGATGCATACCATTTTTTCATATTTCTTCTCCAATCTTTTTTGTTATTTTCTAATTTTTTATTTTCGCTTTCATTGAATGCGTCGTTTATTACATCATCTAGTTCTTTTGGGATTTCAATGTTGTTATAATTTTCTTTTAGTTTATCTATTTTATCATTTTTCATAATCTACACCTCTTCCGCTTTCGTTAATTCTATTTTTAGTTTCGACAAGCCACTGTATAACCTTGTCTTGATTGTGCTCTCATTCTCTCCTAGCACCTCTGTAATTTCGGAAATCTTCATATCTTCAAAATATCTAAGTATTATCACCCTCTTATATTTTTCAGGTAAAAGCTGCATTGCACGCTGAAGATCGAAATTCTCATATTCATCAAATCCCACCATACTATCATTTTGTATCTCATCAGTCATTTCTGTGTATTTATTATTTTTTCTCATATAATCTATAGCACAATTTGATATGATTTGATAAATCCAAGGCTTTATTTTATCCTCACTTTTTAGCGAGTCTTTATTTGTAAGTGCTTTACAAATAGCGTCGTGAACAATATCTAAGGCATCATTTTGATTTCTAGTATAACTGTAAGCGAATTTGTACAGGTTATCTTTGTTGTCGACGATATATCGCTTAATGAGCTTTTCCTTCTTTTTATCTAATAAGTTATATATTTTCATCTTCTTATTTCCTCCTTCGTATATAAGACGATTTATCTATGCTAAAAAGTTTGATTTTTTTTGAAAAAATTTTATAAATTTATTTTTAGCTTATTTTACATAATAAACACATATTTTTTATAATCTTAATATCTGTTTGTATCATCTTATATCTGAGCTACTCTGCTATTATATATCCTCAATCCTTTCTTAAAAACAAATTATGTTAATCTGTATCTTATCTGTAATTTTAATCGTAATATTTTTCATCTTTGTATCTTTTCTGTAACTAAAAAAAGACCGATTGAAATTTTATATTTCAATCAGCCTTTTAATCTAATTCTTTAATTTATAATACTTTGCTCATAAAATATCTCGTATGTCCTTTAGGACAGTCTTCCAATTCCCCAAACACACTATATCCATGAGCCAAGTAGAAATCTTTAGCCTGAAAATCAAATGTATCCAGATGAATTAAGTGAGATCCATTTTCTTTGGCAACTCTTTCCACTTCTTCAAGTAGTAATGTTCCAAGACCTTCACCTCTCATAGACTCGTCTATCCAAAATGTGTCTATGTAAATACATCTCCAACAGTACATTCTAACAATTATCCCCGCCAAAATCTTTCCATCTTCAGATAGAACTTTTCTGCTCAAATCTATAAAATTCTCCTCTTGAGTAGCCGGAACTTGAGATAGATTATAATCTACTAATTTATCCACAAGAAATGCCTTGTCTGAACCATTGCACCCCGAAACAGTGTAGTTATTTTCCCTAGTGAATCTCTTTAAATCCATTTCGCCATCTTTTAATTTTGATTTAGATGTAGCTTTAATCCTCATAACAACCACTCCATTCCCAAATAAATAAATAAATAAATTAATTAATTTATTTTTAATAAATTTTAATATCCAAAGAGTCCAATAGACTCATTGCTTCAGGGAACGAAAATTTTGCTCCCTTTATTTTACAATTTGTAATATCTACTAAATATCCTTTAGCTTCTCTAAAATCAGCGTTTCTAATATCACAAATATTAAATCTCGTCTGAGTCAAATCACATCCCTTAAACTTGCACTCCTTTAAACACGATTCATCAAACATAGAATCATGAATAATATTTCCACCAAAATCAAACTTTTTGATATCCATTTTTATAAAAGAAGAATATTTTAAATAACATTCTTTCAACTTTGAAAACGGGTTTGAATATCCCCTCTCAACAGTAATATCTTTCCAGTTAATTCCTATCAGGTTGCATTTTTCAAACTCACAATCCTTAAAAACAGTCAATTCAAACTTATTTCCAGCGATGTTACAGTTTGTAAATTTACAGTCTTTAAACAAACAATTATGTATTAAACTCTCAGAAATAGAGCAGTTTTCAAAATTACAGTCGATAAATTTAATATTTTCTATTTCTTCCGACTCAATCTCAAAATTCCCTAATTCCTCATATTCATACTCATCTCTATTAAATATCATAATCCTCTTACTTACTACCTTTCATTCAAAATCCTTAATCCTAAAGAACTTTTCCTTTAGAAATTAAGAATCTTCTTCTATATTTTAACTCTGCATAGTCGACAATTTTCTTTAAATACACAGTGTTTGTAAGTCCTCCAGCTATCCCTATTACTGGTATTCCTTGTACAAACTTCATATAAAGCATTTCCTTTGACACAGAATTTGCTGCTGCTGCAATCTGATAATCTATATCCTCTTTTTCTACAACAAATTCGTATTTATCAACTTCATCTATAAATCTATTCAATTCATCATTCTGTTTTTCAAATTTATCTGATTCTTGCATAGAAACTTCGATAATTTTTAGAATAAAGAACTTCTCAAAATCGCTCTCATATTCAAATCCATAGCTCATAGCTACCTCGTATATACTTTTCAAAATAACTCCTGTAAATACTGGAATATCTGGAATTCCTACTCCTAAGGCTCCCATTCCTGCACCTTCAAGTCCAGAAAGAAGAATATTTTTATTTTTTCCAGCAGATGCAGCCTTTGAAAATGATTTAAGTGACCTTCTATTCCCCGTTTCTGCATGCCATCTTTCTCTATTTTCATACTCAAAATCGTACTTTTCCTTGTCGTAAGTCTTTTCTATTATTCCCGATCCCTTGCTAAAAACTATCTCAAATGCCTTTCTAAACGCTACATTTAATGTTGATTGCAGTTTTTCAGGAACTTTATCCTCAAGCAATTTGTTTATTTGCGATTCTTTTTTATTCTCTCTTTTTCTGAGCATCTTATCTTCTTGTTTAAGAAGTAGCTCCCATTCCTTGTCCTTAGGACTTTTCTTCTGAAAAATCATCTCAAACACCCCGATTCAAAATATATTATCGTATGTGATTTTAAATATTTATTTTAGTTAACATAATTTTATTATATATGACTATCTATATAATTTTATGTCCTGTCTAAGTTTTATTCAATTAATTTATCTGTTTTTAAATATTTTCAATAAAAATATCGCCATTCCACCAAAAATTAGAATTAAAAATGCAAATACCGATATGCTGTTCAACCTTTCTCCAGCTATTGATTGTAAAGTCATGTATGAGAAATATATCATAATCATCATTTTTAGGTATGTTTGCATATTTCTAAGATTTGTATATACTCTTTCCTGATTTTCCTCAGTTATTTTCACTCCTGTATTCCATATGTTTGGAAATCTCTCAAGAACAGACATCATTGTAAACAATAGTATCTGAACAACAATAAGTATCCATATTGAATTTTTAGATGAATACTTGTCTATCTCGCCAACGATATTATAGTGTCCGGGGATCATATCTGGAATATTTTTCCACGTTATTATTACGTATAACACTATCCCAACAACAGACAGTAGACTTATTAAGTTTGTTATTTTGCTAAAAGTTGTCTTTTTATCGTACAAACTTTCATCTACTACTCTCTTAATCATAAAAATCACCTTGCTTTAATTTCAATTAAAAAACTTAAAAAGTTATTCTCATCTGATACCACAATGCTCCACCATGCTCAGAGCATGAAACTCCCTCATTTTCAAATCCAAATTTAGCGTAATAATGAAGCTTAGATTCCTTGCAAGTAAGCACTAATCCTTTTTTACCTTCTTTTCTACAATCCTCTATTGCTCTTTCTAGTAACATGCCTGCACACCCTTTTCTTCTATACTCTGGTAAAGTTGCCACACCAAAAATCATCT
>Oklahoma_p2__coassemble_2205_pt1 | contig 9813 bp, 9 predicted proteins | sample Oklahoma_p2__metabat2_high_PE_021 | metagenome-assembled genome bin Oklahoma_p2
ATGAAAAAGTATTAACAACAATAACTGAAAACTATAAAAAGAGAATATATAAGAAGAAAAGAAAATAATAGACTTATATAAATATAGGATTAAAGTTAAAAGATTATAATTTGAGTTTACTCATACAATTAATTAATTTTCAATATATGGACATTTTTTAGAGAGAAAGAATGAGGGTAATAGTAACAAATTATTACAAAGAATCTCAATAGGTTGACAATAAGTCAACTTAAAGTTATAAAATTTGAAATTGTGTGTTTTGAAAAACTTAATAGAGTAAATTTAAGCAGAAAAAGAATAAGATTACCGGGTTTGGTAGGTATAAGGTTATAACTATTGAATGCTAATAAAGGTAATATTGTTTTATTATTATTAAAAAATAATATATAATTGATTGAACTCGTATATTGTGAAGGTAAAGAGGTTGTTACAAAATTGTAACAACCTCTTTTTAATATGTATTAAAATAGAAAAACTAGCAAATAAAAATTATTTTAATATAATCAATAATAAAAAGTTATAAAAATAGTAAAATATAAAAAAAGTACCGTTTTAAAAACGGTACTGTATAATCTATTTAGTTTTAAATAAAGACACATTATATCTACATTTTATATGTAACTGCGTTTATCTATTTAAATCTGAATTTATTCCTACTATATACTTTTCATTTACTACATAAAGTTTGAATTTATGCACAATCACAATATCTTCGAGATTTTCTAAAACGCTAACAACACGAACACACTTGCCCCTTATTTCGGTAGGCAAATCTAACGAATTTTCTAAATTAATATAATCGTCATACTGATACATAAAATCATCCCCTATATTTATAATGTAAGTTAATTATACTACAAAAAAAAGTTAATTTCTATAATTAAATTATCTATTTTCAACTGAGAGAGTTACAATTTGGTGAAAAAAGTTTAGTTTAATACATATAAAGATGATTTTGTAGTATAATGTAATAAGTTGTGTGATTGAGTAATATTTGTTGGTAATTTTTTTAAGGAGGATTAAGTATGACAGATAATAAAGAAACAAAAAAATCGACTTCGCAGAGTAAAAAGAAGTCAGCTGCAAAAGCTGCTAAAAGAAGAAAAAAGAAACAGCAGCAGAGAATAATTATAATAGGTGCAGTAGTTTTAATAGTTGCGGTTTGTGCAGTACTATTCAATGTACTTGCTGGTAATAAAGTGTATGATAAATCAAATCCAAGAAGTGCAGATTTAACAACTACAACACTTACAGAAATGGTTGAAAATACTTCAAAAGAAGCTGAAAAGGGACCAGAAAAAACATCAGGAAAAACAGTATATATAACAATAGATGATGGACCATCAAAATATACTGATCAGATGTTAAAAATACTTGAAAAATATAATGCAAAAGCTACATTCTTCATGATAAATGGAAATATGAAAGCTTACCCACAGCAGGTTAAAAATATAGCAAATAGTACAAGTACAGCTGGATTCCACAGTGTAACTCACGATGTAAAACAGTTATACAAAGCTCCAGATGCTGCTAAAAAAGAATTTGACCAGTGCTCTAAAACTTATACAGATATAACTGGAAAAACTTCAAAAGTAATAAGAATTCCATTTGGTAGTAAACCATATACTACACAGGCTTCATATGACAATATGGTAGCTGCTGGATATAAAATTTGGGACTGGAATGTAGACACTAACGACTGGAGAGGAAATGCAGCCCAGATAATGAATGTAGTAAAAACTTATGGAAATGGTCACAATGTAATAATATTAATGCATGAAAAACCACAGACATTAGAAGCATTTGATGCTTTAGTAAAATACTATGCTGACAATGGATATGAATTTGCAGCAGTAGGACAGAATGAAAAACCTAAAAACTTCTGGTTACAGAATTTAAGTTTAAACTAAGGAGGAAGAAAAATGTTTAAAAAGAAATTAGCAATAGCTTTAGGTATGGTAGCGGTTCTTTCTCTGACAGCTTGTTCAAAGGGAACTGTAGCCAAAGTAAATGATACAGAAATAACAGCAGATGATTTAAAAGTTGCAAAGGCGATAATAACATCTGTTAATGAATATAAAACAGGAAAAGACGCAGAAGATATGTCTAAAGAAGAAGAGGAAGAATTAGAAAAAAATGCAGCAACATTCCTTGTAGATAGTGAAGTTGTATATCAGCAGGCAATAGCTGATGGAATAACTGTAAAATCTGAAGATAATGATAGTAGAACATCAGAATTAAAAGAAGCTCTAAAAGAAAACCCAAAATTCAAAAAAGATTTAGAGGATAATGGAGTTACAGAAGAAGCATTAGAAAACTTCATAGCTAAAGATAATGTAATAAATGCATACAGAGATGCATTTAATGAAAAGCAGACTGTATCAGATGCAGAAATAAGTGCTTACTATGCTAAACATAGAGAAGAATTCAAAAAGGATATGGTAGACGCATCGCACATATTATTTGCAACAGTAGATAGAAACCAGAATGCAGTTTCAGATGAGAAAAAAGAAGAAATCAAAAAAACTGCTGAAGAAGTTCAGAAAAGAGCAGCTTCAGGAGAAGATTTTGCAGCACTTGCTAAAAAATACTCTGATGACAAAAAAACTGGTGAAAAAGGTGGAGATTTAGGCTACTTCACTAAAGATGCAAAAGATGCATTATTTACAAGAGAAGTGTTCAAGCTTAAAAAAGGCGATGTATCTAAATTAATAGCTACTAACAACGGCTATGAAATAGTTAAAATAAACGATATAAAATCTGAAATAAAAGAATTAGATAAATGTAAAGAAGAAATAAAGAAAAAAATATTAGATGAAAAATATATAAAACATGTAGAACAGCTTGTAGAAAAAGCTGAAGTAAAATAAAAAGGTTAGAAATTAAGAAGGTGTATTAATTTGAAGTGTAGGGAATTCAGATTCGAAGGAGCAGATGGGAAAGAAATATCTGCTATTAGATGGGAGAATGAAGACGAATACAAGATAAAAGGTATTGTTCAAATCTCTCATGGAATGGCTGAAAATGCAAAAAGATATGAACGTTTTGCAAAGAAGCTTACAAAATCTGGATATATAGTATATATAAATGATCATAGAGGTCATGGGGAAAGTGAAAAATGCATTGATGATTTAGGATATCTTGCTGAAAGTGATGGCTTTGATATACTTGTCAAGGATATGAAAATACTTACAGATATAATAAAAGCTGAAAATCAAGGAGTTCCAATATATCTTTTCGGACATAGTATGGGCTCATTTGCGGCACAGAAATATCTTATAGACTATGCTGATTCTGTAAATGCGATAATTCTTTCAGGGTCTTGTGGAGATTTTGGGTCTGTTTTAAAGCTGGCAACACCTGTAATATCATGTGTTGAACTAGTACACGGAGATAGACATAGAAGCAAATTCTTAGATAAATTGATTTTTGGTGGAAATAATAGACAATTTAAAAATCCTAGAACAAACTTTGACTGGCTTTCTAGAGATGAAAAAGAGGTAGATAAATATATAGCCGATGAAAAATGTGGCTTTATATGTACTACAGGATTTTACAGAGATTTTATAAATGGTCTAAAATATATTGAAGACAAAAGAAATTTATTAAAACTAACTAATCACGTACCTGTTTTAATAATATCTGGAGAAAAAGATCCAGTTGGTAAAAATGGAAAAGGTGTAAAAAACTTGTACGACAGATATATAAAATATGGTTTAAAAGATGTTTCAATGAAGCTATATAAAGATGCTAGACATGAAATATTAAATGAAATTAATCGTGATGAGGTAATGCAAGACATTGTAGAATGGCTTGGAACGAAATAAATAAAAAATTATCTCAAAAGTAATTAAAAAATAAAGAATATAAACATAAAGTATTGCACTCGGCTAAAATAGTTTGGGTGCAATATTTTTTTGCATAGATTTACATCTCATAAAGTATTATAATATAGATTATAAGTAATAATAATTTTAAACTCGAAAGGAATATAAAATGGGATTAAAGGAATTTGAATTTATAGACAATGCCGTAAATATACTCGATGATATGACTCCTATGCTTTTAGACATAGCAGATGAGATAGAAACATACTTTGAAAAAATACTTCAAGAAAAAGAACAAGAATATATAAGTATGTCATCTAGAGTCAAATCAGAATCTAGTTTAAGAGAAAAGATAATTAGAAATAGATACCTAGTTAAATTTGATGCTGCATCAGAAATGATGGACTTCTTACCAGATTTAATAGGGATAAGAATAGAGTGCAGATTTATTGAAGAGGAAAACAAGGTTTACAGAGCTATTAGAAGATATTTTAATAAAACAGATGATAAAGTATACTACTACAATAAATCAAATAAAAATATACAGTTAAAACTTTCTGAAAAACAGCCGTGCAGACAGAAAAATGGATTTGAAATTTATAAAATTGACGGAATATACAAAATACTTAACAGAAATATAAACTTTGAATTGCAGATAAAATCAATGGTAAATGTATTCTGGGGTGAAATAGAACATAAGGTTATATACAAAAATAACACATATCTTCTACAGGATGGATTTATAAAGGATATGATGAAGACTATAAAGCAAAGCCTTACAATGATAGATAAACAGCTTCTTAGCCTTTACAAAACATTCCACACACCTCATGTATTCAATCGGGATATAAGTAGGAGTGAAATAGAAAAACTATTTGCTAAGTTTGTATATGATATATTCTCACAGAAAATGCTACAGAGCATAGGATTTATAGTTGACTTTAAAAAACCATGTGAAACTATAATCAGCTATTCTCTTGATAAGGTAGAATCTGAAGAAAAAATTCCGGAGTATATGCTTAGTGAATTTAGTATGTTTGGACAGATTGTAACTAAAGAAATAGATTTTAATTCTGAGATAGAGTTTGAAAGAGAGCCAGTATTTAGAAGAGCATTTGGGGAAAGACTTGGAGCAATGTTTAGAAAAAGACTTAATACAGAATTTCCATGGAATTTATTCTTTAGAATACTATTTGAAATAGAGCCTTGTAGCAATACAGGAGATTTTGAAAACTTTATCTACTACATAAGAGATACTGTATTAGGTGGAGAGGCTAGAAATGAAATAAAAGATAAATTTGGAAGAGAAGAAGGAAACAAAATAATAGACGATATATACGATGTAATAGGTGATTTCTTTGAAGAGGTAACAGGAATAGAAATACTTTACAAAGAAACATTGGATAAAATAGCAGCTACAACAGACGATGTAGTAATATACATATGTGAAAACTACGATAGCTGTGAAGAGTTTGAAAATGAAATAGGAGAATTTGAATCAGTATTCAGCGAAAAATTAAGAGATATCCTAGATTAGGATTATATGTTATAATTTTAAAAGAAAAAGATAATAAAAAATGAAAATAATCAGGAGTGTAATAATATGAAAAATAAAGTGTTGATTGAAATGTACGAAAAAAATTGCATATATTTAGAAAATCAAAAAATTGATATAAGATTTATAAATTGATCTTAGGATAGAGGATAAATGCTAGATAGATACGGTAGAGTAGTTGACTACCTAAAGATAGCTATAACAGATAGATGCAATTTACAATGTGTGTACTGTAAATCAGCAGATACAAAATACAGACCTGATTATATAAACGATACATTAAGCGCTGACGATATAAAATTCTTAATAAAAGCATTTGCTGAAAATGGAATAAAGAAAATAAAATTTGTAGGTGGAGGGGGAGAGCCAACATTACATCCAAACCTGCCAGATTTTATAAAATGTGCGAGAGATTGTGGCATAAGAGATATATCTCTAACTACAAATGGAACAACTCTTGTTAGAATAGCACAGAAACTAAAAGATAGCGGGCTTACAAGTGTAAATGTGAGTATAGATTCTCTAAAACAGTATAAATACCACGCTGTAACAAGAAATGGTAACTTAAATGAGGTATTAACCGGGATAGATTCATGTCTTAGATTAGGTATGAAAGTAAAGATAAACTGTGTTGCTATAAACGACTTCAATGATAATGAGATTATAGATTTTATACAGATATCTAGGAGAATACCAGTAGATGTGAGGTTTATAGAGTTTATGCCTTATGGAGAAGCAAAAGCTATCTATAACAGAGGACATTATGATATAAAATCAGTAATAGAGGAGCTACCAGGTATAAGAAAAATAGAAAACACTGATAAAGGAAGCATAGCCAGCTATTACAAAGTAAAAGGATCAAAAGGAAGAATAGGTGTAATAACGCCATTAGCATGTTCTTTTTGTAATAAATGCAATAAGATAAATGTAACAGCAGACGGTATGATGAGGCTGTGCATACATTCAAAAAGTGAAATAGACTTAAAACCTTACTTGAATAAACCGTATTTATTTAATGAAAATATTCAAAAGCTAATATGGATAAAACCAAGACATAATGACCTTATAAAAAGACAATTTGTAAAAAATGATTTAAAAATCAATAAATAAAAAAATACAAGACACTTATCGAGAGATAGGTGTCTTTTTTTATGCGCAATATAATTACATATATTAAATGAAGCTCAGTCAAATCAAGGATTATAGAAGTTGTTGATAAAAGTAAAATAGAAAATGATAAATAAATGATACTAATTATCAAATAAAAGGTTGATTTAATTTTAGGCATGTAGTAATATAATAAACATAGAAAACAATAACGATAATCAATATCAATAAAATACAAATAATAAATACTCAAAATATAAATAATTGATACAGAGAGGAGAATAAAGAAATGAATAATATATCATGTCTAAGATGCAGTATAAAAGGAAATATAGCTTTACAGTGTTCATTAGTGTTATCGGGTATAAAACCTTCAAACTTATTAATATATAGTAATCATTGTGAAGGATGTATATCAGAAGAACTTAAAAATACTGGTGCAGAACATATGAAATTATATACTGGGTCAAAAGAATCTGTATCAATAATTTTTAACAGAGAAAAACTAGAAAAAGCACTTTTAGATGAGGAAAACAGAAAATTTATAAAGCAGTATGGATACGAAGATTTTAGTGTTAATTCAGTTATTGAAAAATTAGCAGGTAGATATACTGAATTCAAAGAAGGAAGAGCTGAGTTTCCTCATGAAATGGGTATAGTTCTTGGATATCCTCTAGAAGATGTTTCAGGGTTTATAGAAAATAATGGAAAAAATTATCTATACTCTGGATATTGGAAAGTCTACAAAAATGCCGAAGAAAAAATTCGGTTATTTAAAACATATAAAGATATAAAGAAATATTTTGTAGAACAAATTGAAAATGGCAAACAGATATATCAGATTTGCTTTGAATGTAGAAAGTTTGCTGAGATAGCTGCATAAATCAAAAAAATACATAGAATGTGGCAAAATAAAAATTTTATTAACTCAAAGGAGGAATTGAAAAATGGTTAAAGTTGTTTACTGGAGTGGAACAGGAAATACAGAAAGTATGGCTAATATGTTAGCTGAGGGAATAAAAGGAGCAGGAAATGATGCAGCGTTATTTAACGTTTCAGATATAGATAAAGACACATTATTAGAAGATGCAGTATTTGCACTAGGTTGCCCATCTATGGGAAGTGAAGAACTAGAAGAAGGAGAAATGGAGCCTTTTGTTGAATCTTTAGAAAGTGAATTATCTGGTAAAAAAGTAGCTCTATTTGGATCATACGGATGGGGATCTGGAGAATGGATGCAGACTTGGTCAGAAAGAATGACAAATGCTGGAGCTGAAGTAATAGGCACAGTTATAAGTAATGAAGCACCTACAGCAGCTGAAGAAAAAGAATTAAAAGAGCTAGCAGATAAATTAGTGAAAGCATTATAATAAAAAATAAAATATATCTAGCATAAAATGAGCACCCTATAAGAGAAAATCTCTTCAAAAAGGGTGTTTTTTCTTTTATTAAAAACTATACTTTTAAATATAAACTAAAAATAGAAAATATATTTAAAATATTTAAAGAAAATATAAATACTAGATATTTATCACTATTAGAATTTAGTATGTATTGTATTTGAGAATTGAATGAGGAAAGACAAAACCTTGTTGACTATATATAGCTTGAGCGTTATATTCAATGTGTCGGCAGCTTGTGCAGTAAAGTTTCTATATGAAATATAATAACTTACATAGCTTTAAAACAGGGGTATTGAATAACAAGCATAAAATTATACTGAAAAGGGATGATAGTTATGAATAAAAAAGCTGTAGCAATAGTTTGTGCAATATGTATTATAGGGGCTGTAGGATACGGAATGAGAGATAAATTCGGGAAAGATCACTCAGACGAACCTAGTGTAAAAAAAGAAGAAAAAACTGAAGACCTAAAAGAATATTCTGATGACCACATAGCTTTAAATGATTTAAAAGAAATAAAAGCTGATGTACTAGACGCAAATATAAACATAAAAAGATCAGAAGATAACAAGTTCTATATGTCTTACAACTTTGAAGGCGAAAATGGAAAGGATCCTCTTGTTTATAAAACAGAAGGCGATAACGGGGACAAATTAGTTATAAAAGACAAGAGAAGAGACGATCCAAATAAAGAAGGAGACTTCGAAAAGAAAGATACTAAAACAGAAAAAACAGATAAAGATAAAAAAGACAATGCTGACACAAATAAAGAAGAAGTTAAAAACAATATAACAATATATGTTCCAGAAGGAGCAGAACTAAAGAAAACAAAAATAGACCTACTTTCAGGGAAAATAACTATTGAAGATTTACATTCTAAAGAATTAAAAATAAAATTATCTTCAGGTGATGTAGATTTAACTAGATGTTTAATAAAAGATTCTGGTGTAGAAGTATCTGACGGTAATATAACCTCAACAGAAAGTAAATTTGAAGGAAAAACTGTTCTAGAATCATCAACAGGTGATTTAAGTGCTAAATTTATGAAAGAAGATTTAGACCACATGAATATAAATGCAGATACTACAGCTGGTGTAGTTAAACAGAACTTAGGTGGAAGTAATTCAGAAGATGAATACTCAAGCAATAGTTCTTACGTATGGAAAGCTAAAGATCCTAAACATTCATTAGAAATGTATACAGTTGACGGAGATATAAGCTTAGACCTTGTAAATAAAAACTAAAAAAAGTAAAAATTAAAACCATAAAGTAAAAATAAAGAATTAATTAAAAGGATACACACTTGCCGATTAAAAATCACACTGTAACAGGTGTGATTTTTTTGTTGAAAAAAATTCTCAAAAGGTATATATTATAGCAGTAGAGATTCGACAAAAGTTAAAGATTTAGAAAGGAAAAGGAAGTATGACATTAAAAGATTTACCAATTGGGAAAAGCGCTCAAATAGTGTCAGTTGGTGGAGAAGGTCAGTTAAGACAGCACTTCTTAGACATGGGATTAATTCCAGGAGTAGAAGTAAGTGTTGTTAAATACGCTCCTATGGGAGATCCTATAGAGCTAAAAATTCATGGATATGAACTGACAATAAGACTAGCAGATGCGGAAAAAATAGAAATAATAGAAAATCATCACCATAGAGCTAAAAAAGATGAAAACTTAGAAGATATGAAGATAAAGAAAGTTCTTAATATAGAGAAAGACCATCCAGGCTATGGTGAGGACGGAAAATATCACGATAAGAAAACAGAAAATCCTCTACCAGATGATGAAGTTCTTACATTTGCACTTGTTGGAAATCAGAACTGTGGAAAAACAACATTATTTAACCAGTTAACAGGATCAAACCAGCACGTAGGTAACTTCCCAGGGGTTACAGTAGATAGAAAAGACGGTGTTATAA